>Ga0180009_10003711_pt1 | contig 17232 bp, 16 predicted proteins | sample OS_PC_MetaG_FD_123537 | JGI IMG/M metagenome (GOLD analysis project Ga0180009, IMG submission 123537) | Groundwater microbial communities from the Aspo Hard Rock Laboratory (HRL) deep subsurface site, Sweden - OS_PC_MetaG | ecosystem: Environmental > Aquatic > Deep subsurface > Groundwater... | reverse complement strand
GCGGGTCCGCCGAAGCTGTGTGGCGGAAAACAGCCGGCGGGCAAGCGGGTCCGCCGAAGCTGTGTGGCGGAAAACAGCCGGCGGGCAAGCGGGTCCGCCTCAGGCGGAATAGGCATAGCCCCTGATACGGCACTGGCATAGCCTCGTCCTCTTAAACTATTTAACGAAAAACCCGCAAAAAACTTGCGGCAGGTAAGTGGAAATAAAATAAAACATTTTAGCTTTAAAAAATTTTAGGTTTTCACTGTTTCCCGTCTCCAGAGACACTTAATGTGGCGTGTTTTACGCCTTTAACAGATTTAAGTGAATCGGCCAGCGCCTTTACCTTGGCGGCCGAACCCTTTACGGCCACTATCTCCAGGCAGTTATCGTGGTCCAGATGAACGTGCTGGGCTGAGATTATTATCCCTCTATGAGCGTGCTGTATCTCCAACAGTTTATTGACGACTTTGCGCTTGTGGTGATCATAAACCATCGTGACCGCCCCCGCTACAGAGCCGCCTTTCGCGAAAATATCGGAAACAAACTCCTTGCGGATGAGTCCGGCGATTGCCTGGGAACGGTTGGTATAGCCTTCGGCGCCGATAAAAGCGTCAAAACGCCTGAGAAGTTGACCGTCAAGGGAAACGCCGAACCTTACAAGTTTATTTGCGTTGGTCATAATTCAGCCTCCATCATTACAAGCGCCCGCGCCAACCTCGAAAAGAACAAAGGGCCGGCCTGAACGCAGGAACAAGCAGTAAACCGCTTTTATAGCAGCGAATCAAAGACGTTTTTCAACCGGGCTTCAACCCCAAGCGCCGGCGGCTTAAGTTCTTCGTTGTTTATCATGCCCATAGCCACCGTCGGCTTGATTATACCCACGCCCGTCTTTCCGGCTTTTTCATATACGATTACATTGCATGGAAGCATAAGGCCTATGTTTTCTTCAGCAAGACCGGCCGCGCAAGCTATTATTCGCATTTGATTATCTCAATATTTATATGTGCCAATTCATGAACTTCTTTTAACGCCTCTTTGTACTCAGACAAATTCTGGGGAGCGTTGGCGACCAAAGACAGGATACAGCCATATTTACCCTGCCCCACTTTCCAGAGATGCAAATCGGATATCTTTGCGTCGCCGTCTTTTTCAATAATTTCCCTTATTTCATCTATCAAGCCCTGATTTTCACCCTTATCCAGTAAAATAGCTGATGTTTCCCTCAACAGTAAAAAGGACCAGCGGAATATAAGTGTCGAACTGACTATGCCCATTATCGGGTCCAGGATATTTAGGTGCAACAATTTTGCGCCCAATAACGCTAAAATCGCAAAGACGGAGGTCAAAGCGTCCGCGATTACATGTAAATACGCGGATTTCATATTTAAATCCTGGCTATCGTGATGAGCATGCGCATGCTCATCATGATCGTGGCGATGTCCGGAATGTCCTCTGTAATTGAGAATAAATGCGCACACAACATTTACTATCAGGCCGAGAACAGCCACCAATAAAGCCTGATTGTATTGTATGGCGGCGGGGTTAAAGATCCTTTCAATCGAAGAATAGATTACAAACAGGCCGACCAGGCCAAGCAGTATCGCGCTTGTATAAGCGCCGAGGATCTCCACCTTCCAGGCGCCGAAGGCATATCGCGCGTCATGACTGTGTCTTTTAGCGAGAAAATAAGCAAACAACGTTATGCTTAAAGCGCTTGCATGAGTCCCCATGTGCCAGCCGTCCGACAGTAAGGCCATGGAGTTAAAAAGCCAGCCGAAAAGAATCTCAAAAACCATCGTAACCAGGGTAATTGCCACGACAACCGACACTTTTTTTACATTAGAGCCTTTCACTTCATGGAAATCGTGCAGATGCTGATAAGCCTGAATGTTTTTTTGATGCATAATTTACATTTCTCCGGTTAACCGCTGTTTCTTGTTGTATTACAAGAATACCATTATCTGCGGCCTTCATCGGCGCTAAAGCGTTTATTCTTCATTCCTTCCTCCCTAAACATATAACTCATAGACGGGTCTCCGCCGCATCCATGGCCGCGTCGGCTGAAAAACGGCGGCTATAGCGGAATGCTGCCGCGGCCAGGGCAAGGAAGACAAGGTTCTGGAAAAATTCATATTCCAGCGAATTGGAAGAGCCGGACCCGAAACAGCCGCAGGAGGTTACCGGCAGGCCGCGCAGCCAGGCCTGGGCCAGCAGCGCTTCAAAAAATACCAGCATAGCGCCGCAGAAAAGGGCGTTAAAGCGGGTGAAGATCCCGGCCGCCAGCAGCAGGCCGGAATAAAGCTCCAGCCAGGGTATTATATAGGCGGCCCAGAGCGAAAGCCCCGGCCCCGTCACTTTGTAGGTTTCTATGGCGTAGGCGAATTCCTCGGCCGGGGCTAGTAGCTTTAATATGCCGGCGTAAACAAACACGCCGGCCACGGCCAGCCTGGCCAGCAATCCGAGAATATCCTTCACATCAGTTTTAAGGTTCATACGTTTCCCGTCTGAAATTTGCGGCTCTTCCTTATTTTTCCGGACATTCTCCGACGGGGCGGCTGCGCCCGGCTCTTAAAAGATTGTCGAACTTCCGGGCCTGCTCCAGAAACTGGTCCAGGCCCACGGCTCTTTTGCCGTTGATGAAAAATGTCGGGGTGGAGTTTACGCCTTTCATTTCCGCTTCGGCCATGTCCAGTTTTATGCGCTTGCGCGTTTCCGGCGCGGCGGAGCAGGCCTCCAGCTTCGGCCAGTCCAGGTTTAAATCCCGGGCGAAGGCTTCAAACTCTTTCGGTTTTTCTTTAGCCTTTTCCCACTTTTCCTGGCTTTCAAAAAGCAGGGCGGCGTATTCCTTAAACTTCCCCTGCTCCCCGGCGCAATCAGCGTAGGCCGCCGCGTCCAGCGACCAGGGGTGTATGTTAACCCACGGAGAATGCTTAAACTGCAGGCGTATCACGCCGCTGTAAATCTTAAGCATCTCATCGGTCGCGGTGGCGGCCTTGCGGCAGGCCGCGCAGGCGAAGTCGCTGTATTCCAGGATCTGCACCGGCGCGTCTGCCGGCCCGAAAGTCCGGAAGCCCGGCGCCGGGCGCGTTGGCCCCATATTGAACTGCCTGGCCAGCAGCACGCCCAGGGTGGACAAGAACATTACAAGGCCTGCCAGGGCGGCCAAACGCGCGTTTTTTTTACGTATCATATTGACATCATACCCTGGAATCGGCAAACCTCAGGCCGGCTTTTCTCCCTTGGAGAAGAACGCGTAAAGAACCGGCAGTATCACCAGGGTCAGCAGGGTAGAGGTAATAAGCCCTCCTATAACAACAACCGCCAGCGGCCGCTGCACCTCCGAGCCCGGGCCCGAAGCGAAAAGCATGGGCGTAAGACTGGTCACGGTTATCAGAGCGGTCATAAGCACCGGGCGCATACGGCGCAAGCAGCCCTCCGGTATGGCTTCCGCCATGGACATGCCTTTGGCGCGCAGTTGGTTTATATATGTAACCAGCACCACTCCGTTGAGCACCGCCACACCGAACAGCGCTATAAAGCCCACGGCCGCAGGCACCGAAAGGTAAAGACCTGATACATATAACGCGGTAATTCCGCCCGCCAGAGCCAACGGCAGGTTCAACAGCACCAGCGTGGCCTGGCGCAGCGAATTGAACGTCATGGAGAGCAATAGGAATATAAGCAGTATGGCGGCCGGAACTATGACGGTCAGCTTCCTCATAGCCCGCTGCTGATTCTCGAACTGACCGCCCCAGGCAAGGTAATAACCTTCAGGCAGCTGCACGCTCCCGCGTATTTTTTCCTGCGCCTCGGCCACAAAGCCGCCCAGGTCCCTGCCTGTGACATTGGCCTCAACAAGTATACGCCGCTTGCCCCCGTCCCGGCCTATCTGCGCCGGGCCTTCCACTAGTTTGATGGCTGCCAGCGCGGACAGCGGAAGCCGCGCGCCCAGCGGCGAGGTTATAACTATCCCGCCCAGGGCGGTCAGGGAATTTCTCTCGGTTTCCGGCAGGCGCACGGTTATGTCGAAAGCCCTGTCCCCCTCGTAGATCACACCCGCCGGCCGGCCGCCGAGGGCCGTTTCTATAAGGTCATTAATATCCGCGACATTAAGGCCGTAGCGGGAGATCATGCCCCGGTTCAGCTCTATGTTTACGTAGGACTGCCCGCCCTGGCGCTCCAGCGCCACGTCCGCAGCGCCTTTTACCCGGCCCAGCACCGCCGCTATCTCGGAGGCCTTCCGGGTAAGGATGTCCAGGTCGTCGCCGTAAAGACTTATAGCCAGCTGGGAGCGGGTGCCGGCCACCAGTTCGTCAATGCGGCACTGTATGGGCTGGCTGAAACCCGCCACTACTCCGGGTATAACCGCCAGAGCCTCCCGCATTTTCTCAAAAAGCTCATCCCTGTCATGGGTAGTCTTCCACTCCGCCCTGGGCTTAAGCACGCCGAGGAAGCCGGTTTTTTCCACGCCGCGCGCTTCTATCGCGCGCCCCGTCCAGCCGGTTTTGGAAACTACGGTTTCCAGCTCCGGGAACTTCATAAGTATTTTTTGCATCTTTTGGGCCATCCCGGCCGAGGTTTCAAGTGAGGCTCCCGGCAGCAAGGCCGTATCCATGTCGAAAGAGCCCTCATCCATTACCGGCATGAACTCGGTGCCGAGCTTCGGCAACAGCGCCAGACTCCCCGCCAGCAGCAGCATTCCGCCGGAAAGCACGGCGCGTTTATGAACCATGCTCCAGGCCAGCGCCGGACGGTACAGCCGCCCGGCCAGGCTTACGAGAGGGCTTTCCCTGTCGGGAGCGGGGCGCAAGGCCGCGGCGCACAGCGCCGGTATCACGGTAAGGGACAGCAGCAGCGAAGAGAACAGCGCCAGCATCACCGTAACCGCCAGCGGCCCGAACATCTTACCCTCTATGCCTTCCAGCGCCAGTATGGGGATAAAGGTCAGCGCTATTATCAGCACGCCGAAAATACTGGGTTTTATCACTTCTATTATGGCTGCGGTCACAGCGGCCTCACGGCGTTCCGGGTCCCTGTTGAGGCTCAAATGATGCAGGGCGTTCTCCACCTGTATTATTGTGGAGTCCATTATCATACCGATAGAAATGGCCAAGCCGCCCAGGGACATAAGGTTGCCCGTCATCTTGAAATATTTCATGGCCAGAAAAGTAAACAGGAAAGCCAGCGGCAGGGCCATGATGGTTACGAACGAGCCCCTGAAGCTGAGCAGGAACAGGTAAAGCACCACCACCGCTATGGCGGAACCCTCCGCGAGGGCTTTGACTAGGGTGCCCACACTGCTGTTTATGACGGTATCGCGCGTATAGAAGGGCTTTATCTTTATCGCGGCGGACAGCACCCAGGACGCGTTCATTTCTGTCACTTTTTCCTGAACACGGCCTACCACCTCGCGGCTGTTCTCGCCCTTGAGCATCATCACCACGCCGCCTACGGCCTCTTTTTCCCCGTCTATGTAGGAGGCGCCCTGCCGCACCGCGTGTCCCTCCTGCACCCGGGCTATATCCCTGAGCAGGACAGGCACGCTGCCGCGCTGCGCCACCACTATTTCCCCCAGCTCCGCGGCGTTCTTGATCAGACCAAGGCCGCGTATCAGCAATTGTTCCCCGGACGTCTCCAGCAGGCCGCCTCCCACGTTGGAATTATTGCGGCCTATCGCGTCATAAACCTCTTTGAGGCTCACGCCGTACTGCGTCATACGGTCCGGCAGGGCCACCGCCTGGTATTCCTTTATGTAGCCGCCGAACGAATTCACCTCGCTCACTCCGCCCACGCTTTTCAGCAGCGGCGCCACCACCCAGTCCTGGAGGGTGCGCAGTTCCGCCAGCTCGGCCGGGGTTTCGTTTTCTCTTCCGGTCTCGAGGGTATACTGGTAGATCTCTCCCATGGCGGTGGCGGGAGGGCCCATGGCTATTTCTATGCCATCGCCGAGCTTTTCCCTGGCCTCGGTAAGCCGCTCGGACACCTGCTGCCTGGCGAAGTACAGGTCGGTCCCGTCCTTGAAAACCACGGTCACAACCGAGATGCCGTACTTGGAGGCGGACCGCAGCTGCGTGAGTCCCGGCAGGCCGCGCAGGGAATTCTCCACCTGGTAGGTCACAAGCTTTTCAACCTCCAACGGGGATTTGCCGGGCGCGGTGGAGACTATTTCCACCTGTACGCTGGTCACGTCCGGGAAGGCGTCTATGGGCAGGGTACGCAGCGCCCCGGCGCCAACGCAGGCCGCTATGAACGCGGTCGCGAGTATCAGCCCTTTATGCTTTATGGAGAAAAGTATGGTTTTATTGAGCATATCAGTGGTCATCCCCGCCGAGCTGGCTCTTCATCATCTCGGATTTCAAAAGAAAGGCGCCCTCAACAACAACCTTATCCCCGGGGACGACCCCCTTGATGATTTCGGTCAGACCGTCTTTCTCGATGCCGGTTCGCACAGGCCGCGGGACAAAATCGGTGTCCCCTGTCTTGACGAACACGAACGGCCCGGCAGACCCGTTCTGCACGGCTCCGGACCGCAGGGTTACACCGCGCAAATAGCCGCCGGTACGCACCTTAGCGTCCAGGAACATGCCGAATTTCAGCAGGCTGTCGGGGTTCTCTATGGCGACCCTGGCTTTTACCGTGCGGCTTATATTGTCTATCTCGGGAGACACAAAGGCTACCGTCCCTTTAAATGCTTTGCCCGGATAGGCGGCGGTCTTTATCTCCGCTTTCTGCCCGGCCTTCACGGCCGCCAGGCTGCGTTCGGGGATGTCCAGTACGCCCCAGAGCGGGTCCACCTCGGTAAGTGTGAACAGGAAGGTCATTTCGTTTACCTGGTCGCCTTCGCACGCGTGCACCGCCGTCACTATGCCCTTATGCGGGGTGGTCGCGGCCACCTCGGCGCCTGCGGGCGTTTTTATAACGGCCAGCACATCACCGGGATTCACCGCCTGCCCCAGCACGCCCGAAACGGTTTCCAGCCTGCCGGTCCCGCCCGCGGTTATATGGTGCGGCTTCTGCGCGTCCTGCATTATGCGCCCCATTGCCTGGAAGGTTTCCGGCACGGAGGTCCGCTTTATTATTTCGGTCCTTATACCGCCCGCCCGCTGCGCTTCGGCCGACACCTCCACTATGCCCGCATCACCTGACTCCTCTTCCCCGTGGCCCGCGTGTTCATCCGCCGCATGCTCAACATGCTCGTCGGAAGCATCGGGATTTTCTCCGCCGCAGCCGCACATTCCCAACAAAGCCGTTACCGCTAAAACATTAATTATTGCCCTCATTTTTCCTCCCCGCTGTTCACCGCGACTTCCAACTGCGCGGTTTTTTCGTAGTAGTCCTTCAAGGCCTCAAGGTAATTCACGTTCTCCTCAAGGAAAACCCGGTTGGTTTCGTAAAACGCCGTAAGGTCTATTTTCCCGGACAGGTAATCCTGCGCCGCCACCCGCCTGAGGTCGTTGAGCAGGAAAACGGTGTCCCGCGCCGCCGCGAGGCGTTTCTGCGTCAGTCCCAGTTCCAGCCAGGAATTGTAAACTTCCCGGCGTATTTCCAGCTCAAGGCGCTGCCCCTCGTAATTAAGCGCGGCTTTATTAGCCAGCGCCCTTTTAACTTCGCCGTTGTTGTTATACCAGAGCGGCAGTTCCAGGCCCAGGAACAGCCTGGAGTAACTGGTCCCGCCGTCGCTGCCGCGTATGAGCCCAAATTCAGGCACGGGCAGCCGTTTGTCTTTCTCTAAGGTTAGTACCAGGTCGGCGGCTTTGCCGTTAAGGGCCAGGGCGCGCAGTTCAAAGCGCCGGGCGAGAGCCAGTTCGGTATATTTCTCCAGAGGCTCAAGCACGGGCACAACAGGAGCAAGGCTGAACCCGCCGTTCTCCGATACCGCCACCGGCGCGTCCGGCCTGCGGCCCATGAGAGTATTCAATTCACCAGCCGCAGTGCGCAGCGTTGTTTCAGCTTCCTGCAGATGATACCCGCTTCGGGACGTTTCCACTTTTGCCCTGGCCAGGTCGGCATTGCCCGCCTCCCCCGTCTGCAGGCGCATCTCTATCTTATTAAGGATATCCATCGAGAACCTGAAGTTCGTTTCCTCGAAATTGCGCCGTTCTTTGGCTATCCGCAAAGAATACCAGGCTTTGCGGGCTGAGCTGAAGATAATGGTTTCAAGCGCTTCCAGTTCTTTTTGCGCGGCCTCATAAGACGCGCGGGCCGCGGCCCCGGCCATGCCCGCCCTGCGCGTAAGCGGCACCGGCTGAACGGCTTTTATTTCATAGCCGTCGAAGACGGATGAGGCGGATTTGTCTATTTCGATACTTGGATTCGGGTAGGCCGAGTTTATAACCACCCCGGCTTCCAATAAGCCCAACTGCTGCCTGGCCGCGGCCAGCGATGGATTTGCGGTTTTTACTTCGGAAATTATACCGGGAAGTGACAGCGCTTGAGTCGGTTCAGGCGCGGCTGACTCGCCGCGGCCCTGGAACAGGGCGGCAATAAACAAAGGTAAGAGTAACTTTTTCACACGGCCTCCAAAGGCTTAATGTAAACCTGGTTTATGGGACGCGGGAACAGGCGCGCCGGGTAGAATATATTATGGAAAGGAAACTTCCCGCCAAACAATCAGGCGGGTCCGCCAGGCTGTTTGGCGGAAACTGACGGGGTTCAATCGGCAGGTGGATGGAATATTTCGTCTTCTAAAAGCCGGGGTGCAAAAATAGTCTCAAAGCAGGACGGCGCCGGCATCTCGGGTTCTGCGGGAATCAGTGAACTCTTCGAATCGGGATTATCGCCATATGCCCCGCAGGAACTACCCAAACAGACAGCGGGGCAAGGAGCGTCACAAGGCCGCTCGTGAGTGTGGTTTGTCTCCGCCAAAACGGTGAAGACAAGAAACAGGGAAACCAAAAAAGGGAGAAATTTCCGCATTATTCAAATTATATCATAAACTGCACCTGAATAAGATTTTACTTAGGTAGCTAGGCGGCTAGACAGCGAGACAGCTTGGCGGCTTTAAGGAATTGGGAATTTACTTTCGGTCTTGCTCTCTGGCGGTCTAGCTGCCCAGCCGCCCAGCCGTCTCGCTACCTGAGCAGTTACTAAGATTTAACGAAAGCAATGCTGCTGTCTACATTGTTTAATGTTTAACGCAAGACCGCCAAAAAACTTGCGGCCTTTATCCTTTAACCTTAAGCCTTTTTGAAAGGCTTTGCCGGGCGCGGAAAAGGAGCGATTCGATTGAGGACACCGAGAGACCCATTATTTCGGCTATTTCGGCGTAGGAACGGTCTTCGTAGACTTTGAGTATGATGGCGAGCTGTTGTGTGTCGGGGAGTTCGACCAACATGGCGGCTATTTCTTTGTTCTGCTGGTTTGTTTCGTATATGGCGTCCGGGCTGGCGCCGGGATCGGCAATTGGGTCCGGGCCGCCCGCCGCGGCGGAATCAAGGCTGTACGTGGGAGCTTTGGCCGCCCGGCTTTTGTTCTTGCGGGCGTGGTCTACAGCCAGGTTATAGGCTATTTTGTAAATTATAGTCGAGAGTTTTGCGCAGGGTTTGAGATCGGGAGCGGCTTTATAGAGGCGGAGGAAAGCCTCCTGGGCTATGTCTTCGCTGGTGTCCTGGTTTTGTGTGTAGCGGTGGAGGAAATTGATGAGCGGGCCTGAATGTTTTTCTACTATACGGGTGAAAGCGTCTTCGCTGCCTTCGTTGAATTGGTCCAGCAGGTCAAAGTCTTCCCGGGGCTCTCTGGCGTTCTCTTCCATCACTCAAATATTCTATTTTATTTTGTTTCAATTTCCGTTGCTGTCTTCAGCGGTTTTTCAGTTCTTCTTCCAGCTTGCGGCGTTCGTAGATCTGCCTGTAGAGGCCGTTCAGGGCCATCAGCCCGGCGTGGGTCCCCTTCTCCGCCAGCCTCCCCTCGTCCAGCGTCAGAATAAGGTCCGAATGCTCGATTGTCTTCACGCGGTGGGTCACTATCAGGCAGATGGCGTCCGGCATCTCTTTGCGGAAATCACGCCAGAAATTGTCCTCGGTCTGCGCGTCCATCGCCGAAGTAGCGTCGTCCAGCAGGAGTATGTCCGGCCGCGTCAGCAAAGCCCGCGCGACCGCCACACGCTGCTTCTGCCCGCCGGAGAGCGCGAAACCCCGCGTGCCCACAAAAGTTTCCAGGCCCTTGGGCAGCTTTAAAATATCGTGTTTAAGCTGCGAAACCCGTATTGCGGTATCAACGGCCCCCTCCGGAATGTTCTCCCGGCCCAGGGTTATGTTGTTCAGCACCGTGTCCGTCATAATGAACGGGTCCTGGGTGACCAGACCCAGGCGTTCCCTGATGGCTGCCGGGGTGAATTTGCGGATGTCGACGCCGTTCAGGCATATCTCCCCGCCCGAAAACTCGGAGAACCGCGTCAGCACGGCGAGAAGGCTGCTTTTGCCCGAGCCTATCTTACCCACTACCGAGATGAGCCGGCCGGACTTTGCGGAGAAAGATATCCCTTTAAGCAGATGAACGCCGTCCTTTCCCACAATCACCGAAACGCCGCGGGATTCCACGGACTCGATGCGGGCCGGAACCGGCGCGGGCGAGGCCGGCTTCTTGACGGCGGACCTCGCCTGCAGCAGCTCGTCCACGCGCTTTATGGAAGCGCCGGCCCTGTTGCCCGAGACGAAGAACTGGCTTATGTCCATCAGCGGCATCATGATCATCTCCGCATAAAAATAGAAAGCTATCAGCTCGCCCAGGGTAGCTTTGCCGGCTATTACCATCAGGCCGCCGGCCAGAAAAAGCATGGAGATCGAGAAAAAATTGGCGGAGTAGTAAAAATAGGAAAACACGATATCCAGCTTAGCCACCGCTATCTCGGCGTCCTTCTGCCCGTCCGCCTTCGCCGAGAAAAACAGTCCCTGGGCCGATTCCTTGGCGTTGGCTTTTATGAGCTTTATCGCGGTGAAGCAGGTCTCAAGGAAATCGTATATCAGCGAGATGGACTTCTGAAGGTTGTCGTAGCGCGCGTGAAGCTTGCGGCCGGTTTTCAGCGAGGCGGCCAGCAGCAGCGGGGCCGGCGCCAGCACCCAGAGGGTCAGCTGGGGGTTCAGCAGAATCATCATCGTGACCGCGCCGATAAGCGTGAAGATGGACTGGATAAAGCGGAACACTCCCGAGCAGGAGAACCAGGAGATCTTGTTGGAGATGTCGTCCACGAGGCGGGTGACAAGGTCGCCGGTGGTATAGCGGTGGTAGAAGGACTGGTCCAGCTTCAGGATGTGTTCGAAGGTCTGCTGGCGCATCTCCCATTCCAGGCGCATGTTCATGTAGGCGCGGTTGCGCTGGGCGATTATGCCGGCAATCGTGCCGGTGACGCCGACGCCGAGAATGAGATAGATGTACCGGCGCAGCAGTTCCCGTGTTATGCCGCCGCTCAGGCCGTTGATTATCTCCTTGATGACGTACGGGTAAAGGGCGTTGAGCGCGGCGCTGACCATGCCGAGCGCGACGATAGCCAGCATCCGGTATTTATGCCGTTTCCAGTAGGGCAGGAGCCATTTAAGGGTGAAAAGCATAATAGTTGTCTGTTGACTGTAAACAGTTGACAGTAATAAAGGAAATTCCCCGCACTGGTTACCGATTACTGGTTACTGATTACTATCCGTTTTCTCCGAACTGCAATTTATAGAACTTCGAGTAAATTCCGCCATGGGCCAGCAGCGCCTCATGCGTGCCGCGTTCCTTCGCTTCTCCTTCGGATATCAGCATGATCTCGTCGGCGTTCTTTATGGTGGAAAGCCTGTGGGCTATAACTATCATGGTCTTCCGTTTGAGGAGCCGCTGCATGGCGGTGTTTATCAGGCGCTCGGTGTAGGGATCAATGTGCGAGGTGGCCTCGTCCAGCGCCAGCACCTCCTGGTTAAGGACCATGGCCCGCACCAGGGAAATAACCTGTTTCTCCCCGGCCGAGAGGTTTACGCCTTTTTCCACTATCTGCTTGTTCAGGCTGTGATGCTTGAAGAAGGCGTCCATGCCTATTGTCTTTATCGCGTCGTGCACCAGGGCGTCAGGCACGGCGTCGTCCATCAGCTTGAGATTCTGCATTATCGTGCCGGGGAAAAGATAGAGGTCCTGCTGCACCAGGCCTATGGCGGTGCGCAGCGATTTAAGGCTTATCTCGGAGAGATCCGCGCCGTCTATCAGTATCCGTCCTTTCTGCGGGGTGTAGAACTTGAAAAGCAGGTTGGTTATAGTAGTCTTGCCGCCGCCGGTTTCGCCCACTATGGCCAGGCTTTTGCCTTTGCGCAGAGTGAAGGAAACGCCTTTTAGCACCCAGGGGTCCTCCGGGGCGTATTTCATCCAGACGTCGCGGAATTCTATGCTCTCGCGCATGGAATGTATGAAATGGGGCTTCACCGGGTCGGTTATGGCGGGGCGGCGTTCCATTATCCGGGCTATGCGGTGGCCGGCCGAGAAGGAGCGCTGTATGATGCTTATGTGTTCGGACAGGTGAAATATCGGGTCAAAAAGTTTGTCTATATAGAGAATGAACATCACCAGCGTTCCTATGCTGATCCTGCCTTCCAGCGCCCAGCCGCCGCCCGCGCCCAGTATTATGGCTATGGAGATGGGGCTAAGGAGTATCACGGCCGTAAAAAAGATTATTGACATCATTTCGGCGCTCAGCTCGGCGTTGAATTTCCGCTTGTTGACGGCGTCGAGCCTTGCCGCCGCCATGGCTTCGCGGTTGTAGGCCTGCAGGAGGGCTATGGCGCTGACGTGTTCGCTTAAAAAACCGGAGATCTCGCTGGCCAGTTTCCTGACCGTCACGAACATGGTGGAGCTTTTATGCAGGAAGACCACGCTGAGGACCATGACGAACGGCAGGACAGTCAGCAGCAGCAGCGTGAGGCGCAGGTTGAAAAAGGCCATAATGGCGAAAGTGATGAAGAACATCAGTATGTCGCGGAAGATGGTGATGGAAGTTTCGGTGAACAGTTCATAAAGGCTGGCCGTGTCCGCCTGGACGCGGGCCATGAGCCGCCCCACGGGGTATTGCGCGTAGAACGGCAGATCCAGGCTCAGCATGTGGGCGAGCATTTTTTTCTTGAGGTCGGTCATTATCTGCTGGCCGGTGCGCACCAGGCGCATGCGCAGGAAGTAGTTGAAGACCAGAAAAAGGAGGGAGTTCAGGAAAAGCGCCGTGACCAATAGTATGACAAGGTGGTAATCCTTTGCCGGTATGGCCATGTCTATGATATATTTGGCGATTATCGGCGAAAGGAGGTTCAGGACGGAGGAGAGCAGAAGCCAGCTCGCGGTTACGGCGAAACCGCGCTTTTGGGGCCTCATCAGGCCGTAAAGCATCCGGAAGGTAGCTTTATAATTTATCTTCTCCTTCTGGTCCTGGCTTTCGTCGTAATGAGCGTCGGTTCCGCCGTGCATATGGATATTCTATAAAATTGTAACTACTTAGGTAGCTGGGCGGCTGGACAGCTAAACTGCTAGACAGCCAGGCAGCTAGACAGCTAGGCTGCCAGAAAAATATTTTTTGTTTCTTCCTCTGCGAAGCTGCCTCGCCGTCTAGCCGCCTAGCCGCCTCGCGGTCTAGCTGCCCAGCCGCCTAGCCGCCTCGCTACCTGAGTAGTTACATAAAATCCCCTCCCCCCTTTTCTTAAAGGGGGATACCCTTCACAATCCTTGTATTATTTCCACGATTTCTTTCTTTACGGCATCCAGGTGGGTGCCTGGCCAGTAGATCTGGCCGCAGGCGGGGCATTTTGAAAAAGCGTATTCATATTCCAGCGTCCGGGCCGGCGCGGCCTTCATAACCTCTTCGCGCGGAATATCGGCCAGCGGCTCGTTGCAGAGCGTGCAGCGGGTAAAATAGTCCTTTTCATCCGGCTTCAGGGCAAGTTCCTTCAGCAGCTTCCTTAGCTGGTCCCGCCACCGCTGCTCGCGGAATAATATTATCCTTACTTCGTCCCGGTGCGCCATAAGGCGGGTATCGCGGGTCAGCAGAATAACGCCCGGTTCCCTGGCTTCCAGCAGCATAAGCGCTGTGTCGCGCCTGTCGTGCGGCACGAACCCGCAGTCATAGCCCATTATCCTGAGCCATTTAGCCAGTTTCCCCAGCATCGCATCCGCAATAAATTTCATTTCAGGGTCTTAACTTTACACTTTAGACAATGACTAAAATGTAAAGTTAAGCTCTTTTTTGCCAATGAAAAAGGCCTAAGGGAGCGCCTTAGGCCTTTTTACGGGACAGGGCGTCAGTTCAGCTTGTGTTCCGCGCCGCGCTTCAGGGCTTTGGCGTTGAGCTCTATCACTTCGGGCTTGAGCTTCTTGAATATTTTGGGCAGCGCCTTTGTTATCCCCTCCACGGAGACCGCGCCGGTGTTGGCGGCGAAAGCGCCCAGCGCCACCATGTTCATAACCTTCGCGTTGCCGAGTTCCCCCGCTATCTGGTTGCAGGGCACATAAAGGACCTTTATGTCTTGTCTCGCCGGCTTTGAGTTGACCAGCGAGGAGTTGATTATCAGCAATCCCCCCGGTTTCACCATCGGCTCGAACTTGGCCAGCGAAGGTTCGTTGAGGACTATAGCCGTGTCCGGAGAGGAAACTATCGGCGTGGTGACCTCGTCCGAAGAAATGACCACCGAGCAGTTGGCGGTGCCGCCGCGCATCTCGGCCCCGTAAGAGGGAAAGAAGGTGACTTCCTTCTCTTCAGTCATGCCGGCCTGGGCCAGCAGTATGCCGGCGGAAATAACGCCCTGTCCGCCGAAGCCCGAAATTCTTATGCCTTGATACATGTTATCCTCCAAAATATAGCGTATAGGGACTAGAGGCTAGGGGTTAGGGAGGGAATTCCTTCCGCTCGCCCCTCGCCTCTATCCCCTCACCCCTGCTTTTGCGGTTCCTTGTACACGCCTACCGGGAAGACTTTCATCATCGCGTCGTTGACGTATTTGGCCGCCTCGGACGGGTTGTCCAGCCGTGTGCCCCAGTTGGTCGGGCACATCGACAGCACCTCAACCATGGAGAAGCCCATACAGTCTATCTGGTTCTGGAAGGCCTTCTTTATGGCCGTTTTGGTCTTCAGGACATTCGGCGCCGTGTGGACGGTCGTCCGCTCGAGGTAGATTGCCCCGTCTATGGTGGCCAGCAGTTCGCACATCCTTATCGGATAGCCGGCCTGCCTGGCCGTTCTGCCGGCCGGGCAGGTGGTGGCCTTCTGGCCTATCAGCGTGGTCGGCGCCATCTGGCCGCCGGTCATGCCGTAGATGGCGTTGTTAATGAAGATCACGGTGATGTTCTCCGAGCGGATGGCCGCGTGGACTATCTCGGCCATGCCTATGGAGGCCAGATCTCCGTCGCCCTGGTAGGAGAAGACAATGGTGTCGGGCTTAGTGCGCTTTATACCCGTCGCCTCGGCGGGGCCCCTGCCGTGCGGACCCTGTATGGCGTCGCAGTTGAAGTATTTGTCCGCAAAGACCGCGCAGCCCACGGGGGCTATGCAGATAGTGCGGTTGCGTATTTTAAGCTCATCCATCACCTCGGCTATGACGCGGTGGATAATCCCGTGGCCGCAGCCCGGGCAGTAATGCATCAGTTGATCGGTAAGGGATTGGGGATTCTTATTTAACAACTGCATATTTGCGCGCTCCTTTTTTGACGATGTTTTCGATGGTGGCGGTCACTTCCTCCGCCGTTATGACCGAGCCGCCGGGCTTGGCGTGCAGGTGCGTTTCCGCGCGGCCGTTTATGCCGAGGCGTACGTCGTCCACCATCTGCCCGAGGCTCATTTCCACCACGAGGAATTTTTTTATGCGGCCCGCCAGTTCCGCCAGGCGCGCCTTTGGATAAGGCCAGAGGGTTATCGGCCTGAAAAGCCCCGCCTTTATGCCTTTTTCACGGGCGGCCTTGACGGCCGCGGTGGAGACCCTGGCCGAAGTGCCGTAAGCCACGAGGGCTATTTCAGCGTCGTCCAGCATCTTTTCCTCGTAAAGGATTTCGGCGGCTTCCAGCTCCTTGTAGCGCTTGACGCGCTCCAGTATCATTTTCTCAAGCATGCCTTCGCGCAGGTCGTAGGAGCCAATCATGCGTTTCGGGCGGCCTTTGTTGACGCCTATGGCCCACTCCGGCTCCTTGAGGTTTTTGGGGTCTATCTCCGGATGCTTGAATTCCACCGGCTCCATCATCTGGCCAAGGATGCCGTCGGCGAGTATCATGGAAGGAAGGCGGTATTTGAACGCCGTTTCATAACACTTGTGCGGGAAGTTGGCCATTTCGCTGACGCTGTACGGGGCCATCACGAAAACCCTGTAGTCGCCGTGGCCGCCGCCGCGGGTGGCCTGCCAATAATCGCCCTGGGCGCCCGCTATGTTGCCCAGTCCCGGGCCGCCGCGCACGATATTGGATATCAGAAGCGGAAGATCGGCGCCGGCGCAATAGGAAAGCCCTTCCTGCTTCAAGCTTACGCCCGGGCTGGAAGAGGAGGTCATGCAGCGCGTGCCTGTGGCGGCCGCGCCGTAGATCATGTTTATGGCCGAAACTTCCGATTCGGCCTGTATGAACGTCCCGCCGGTTTCCGGAAGGCGCCAGGACATATACTCCGGCACCTCGTTCTGCGGGGTTATCGGATAGCCGGCGAAGAACCTGCAGCCCGCGCGCACCGCGCCTTCAGCCAGGGCTTCGTTGCCTTTCATTAATTTTTTCTCGCTCATAGTTTCTCCTTGTTGACAGCAGGTAGAGGCAATAGGTAAAGGTAGAGGTAGAGTAAGAATTTGCAGTTACTTTGTAACTACTCAGGTTCTCCGTATTTTTCACGTATTTTTTGTAGTGGCAAAGCTTGCTTTGCCTTTTTGGGCAGAGTAAACTCTGCCACTACGACGACAGACCTGAGTAGTTACGTTACTTTACCTATACCTTTACCTGCCTTATTTATAGACCTTTATTGCCAGGTCGGGGCAGATGCGGGCGCAGCTCTGGCACGCTATGCAGCAGCCTTCCATGGAGTCTTTGGCCGGGTAATAGCCGGTCTTGGAAAATTCATCCGATTTCTCGATGCACTTCTTCGGGCATGCCTGGATGCAGAGATAACAGCCTTTGCATCTGAGAATGTCCACTTTCATTTCCGGCATGTCAACCTCCTCGGTTAAATTAGGCCCCCTTCGGGGGCAACTTTCCTTTTGAGTTTTCTTTGGTTATACTATTCCCATGGAACACGTTTCCGGTATCAAGCTGAAAACCATTCTTCTTCATAATGGCAACTGGTGG
>Ga0180009_10003710_pt1 | contig 17233 bp, 22 predicted proteins | sample OS_PC_MetaG_FD_123537 | JGI IMG/M metagenome (GOLD analysis project Ga0180009, IMG submission 123537) | Groundwater microbial communities from the Aspo Hard Rock Laboratory (HRL) deep subsurface site, Sweden - OS_PC_MetaG | ecosystem: Environmental > Aquatic > Deep subsurface > Groundwater... | reverse complement strand
TTCCAAAAAAGAAAGATTGGATTGAACATATCTGTTGACATAGACTTAGTAATTGATTTATTGGGTCAAGATCGCGGGGTGGAGCAGTCTGGTAGCTCGTCGGGCTCATAACCCGAAGGTCGCTGGTTCAAATCCAGCCCCCGCTACCAAATTAAGCCTCTGAGGTTCTTGAGCTTCAGAGGTTTCGCCTTTTGTGGGGATACCTTCAGATACCGGATTTTCTAACAGTTTTCTAACAGAATTCCCGAAAACCGTTTGATCAAGACGATGCGCGGCGCCGTTCTGCCTTGAGGGCATCAGGTGTCCATACCTGTCCAGTGTTGTCTTGGCCGAACTATGGCCAAGCTGCTGCTGGATGTACTTGATGTTTTCGCCCTGCGAGATAAGCAGTGAAGCGTACGTGTGTCTTAGATCATGGAAGCGTATCCGGCGCAAGCCAGCTCTGTCCAGTGCTGTGTGGAATTGCCGTTTGATCAGATTGTCCGGCTCAAGCGGTTGACCTTCCGTATTACAAAATACAAGGTCAAGTTCCGATGCGACACGAACCAGACGGTGCTCTTCCAGTGCTTCGCGCAAAGTCGGTGACATGTCGACTCGCCGATAAGCATATTTCGACTTAGGTGAACCGAACTTGCCCCTGTACAGGGATCGTCTCACGACTATCTGAGAGGCATTCCGGTCAATGTCACCCCACTTCAAAGCCAAAAGTTCACCGCGTCGCAGACCAGTGAGCACCGCTGTGAGAAAGAGGCCATAATGGCGCGGCATCACGCTGTTAAGGAAAAGACGAATCTCGTCGGGTGACAAGAAGTCCATCTCCTCCTGCTCGACGCGGGGCTTTTCAACAAGCTCCGCGGGATCGCGTGACACATAGCCCCAGATTCTCGCGTGCTTGAACATCTCCTTCAAGGGCACGAGCATGTTGACGACCGACTTCGAAGAGAGGTCGTCCTCGGACACCTTAGAGGAAACGAACTGCTGTATATCGCCCGCGGTAATCTGATGCAGCCAGCGGTCGCCAAAGGCCGGATTCAGGTGAAGGCGTATGATGGTTTCGTAGCTGACGTAAGTCGACTCCTTTACCGAAACCTTAGCGTAGTCTTCAAGCCACTTCGCGGCGAAGTCCCGAAACACAATCCTCACCGGCTCACGGTAAACGTCCATATGGACTTCGTCCATGCGTTTTGCAAGAAGCCTCTCCGCTGACCGCTTGGTGCTACCGGCCTTTTCCCACTTCTGCCTACCGGCAACCCGATAAACGGCATACCAGCTTCCAGAGCGCTTAGTGACGCTTCCTTTTGCCAATTCAATATCACCTCCTCTCAATCTGGCAAGGTTAAAGGTTTCAGGATACGGAACGAAGCGAGTCGCAACCTCATATTGCGTACTCGCGAGTTCTTTCCGGTTGATTGACGTGACTATCATGCCGAGCAAGATAGTCCGCGTGCAGGGCGATGTCAACGCAAACAGCGTCCTGTATCATGTCCCGCTAAGCCTCAACTGTCTTCCGTTGCCGACGCCGCTTTCAGTCTGAGATAATCCACGATCTCAGACTCGGCGAACCGAATGTGCTTGCCGAGCTTGTAATGAGGCAGTCGCTCGGGACCGGATCGCCGAGTGCGGTCGTATATCCACGAGGGCGGCACGTTCAGCTTCTTCGCGAGTTCATCGACGGTCAGCAGTGCCTCCATCATGACCTTCTCGCACGCTATATTCTCTGAGTTTCCTTCCATCATAGTGCCCTTTCTATTGCCACCTCTCGTTTTGAATCACTTCTTCGAACTCGGCGGCTCCCACGTTATGCGCGCCCTCGATCAGGCGCTGCCGCCGCTCCTCGATCATTCTGTCGACGACGTGGGACGGCAGCGTGTACTTCGCGTTGGACTTCTCAATGACTCGCTGTTTGTCAACCTCGCGAACCCGGACGTCCTCCACGAACTCCGTAAGAATGGGAATCGCCTTGTTGTCCTTGAGCTTCAGTTGCGCGTGCCGTTTCGGCTGGGACATTACCCAAGCGATGTATTTCTCCTTGATCTCCTCGATCGAGTAGTACTGCCTGCTCGAAAGCTCTTGCTCCCTGATGTACACGTAAAATGGCACGATCGTCCTCGTTTCGGACTCTCCCCACGACTGACCCGCGCTGCTTGCGTGAGCACTTGACGTGCCTCTCGATATCGAACTCTGAGAACTGGTGGACGAGCCAGAAGACGACGTCTCCGCGTGAGACAACGGCGAACTTGGCGTGAACAGTCCTTCGTCCGGTAGAAACTGGTCCGACATCCCAAGACTCCGAATCGTGCCCGTTCCCGACGCTGACCCCTCCGTGAACGAATCACCGAACGAATCGACTGCCGCCGAGTTTCGAGAAGTGGATACGCTCCTGCTTACAACTTCGCGTACCGTTTCACGAGGTATGAGCATCGTTCTTTTGATCTCGTCCTTAACGACGTCGCCTCTGATGTGTCCTGCGAACAGTTCGCCGATCAATTCCTCGGCGTCGGCCCTGCTGGTCTTGAAGGCAATCTTGCAGTCACAGTTTGCCATGACGTTCTCGTAGTAACCCGGAACTTCCCGAATTTGCGAAAGCGTCTGAAAGCAGAGAGTAAAGAAGATCCCGAACTTACGGAGCGCTTGGAGCGAGTATGGGAGGTCATCCGACGTAAGTTCGGCCGCTTCGTCCACTATCACGAAAAACGGTTTCCTCGCGTCTCGCTTTGAGCGCTGAAAAGCGTAGTTGACGACTTGATCGATGAGCAGTATTCCGAGCACTCTCTGGCATTCTCTCGATACCCGCGTCGGTGCCAGGTTAACCAGCACAATCTTACCCTTCTCGATTGCCTCTCCGATGTCGACGCTGGATTGCTGCTGTCCGACAATCCGACGTATCGGTTCTGATAGGATCATCTTAGCCGCCCGGTTGAGCGGGGCCTCTATCACGTTTTCCTTTTCCGAGCGTTTGGTGATGGCGTCGAATCCGTCCCACTCCTGACGTACGTAGCTGTTTCCGACCGAGTTAAGCGCCGCCTCTCTATAAAGCGGACGCGCTACTGAAAGGAAATCGAGCATGTCGGCAAGCGTCAATCCTGCCTCGATGAACGCTATCAAGAGGTTTCTCATCCATCGCTCCAGCCTTGGTTTTGTGTCGCCGTCGCTTTCTCCGAAAACCTTGGCTATGGCCTTCATTACCTGTTCGGCCTGAGCGGACGCGTCCATTCCGTTTGGAGCAAGGAAATTCAGTCCCACCGAGTTCTGGGTGTCGTTCGGGTCGATAAGCACGACCCTGTCCCTGTATCCGGCGGCTGTGGCGTACGCCAAAACGTCCTCGTACAGGAAACCGTGCGGATCAAGAAGCATGAGTCCGTGTCGATGCTGCAGATGATACCGCACCATCAGTTCAATTAACTTGGATTTCCCTCTCCCTGTTCCGCCAGCCAACAGGAAATGCAATTGTAGCTGCACGTAATCCAGTAACACCTTTGCACCGTTCAAGGCGTTTTCACCTATCTGAAATGCAGTTGATATCATCGTTGCCTCCCTGATTGGGCAAAAGCCCGTCTGTCGTAATCGTCCATGATCTCGTCTTCGAGCTCGGGAAAGTCCTGCCTCACTATCTTCTGGAATCTCGCGCGAGCAAGCGTTTGCTCAGCCAGTTCGTCTTCGGCCTCCCGACGGGATTGTCTCGAAAGGTTTCTTCGTAGCTTGAGACGGAGCAGTTCCTTCCTCGCGCTATCGATTAGAGACTGCCTCTCATCCTTCGGGGTGAGTTTGTTCATCTGCTCCATAACACCGATCCTTGTTTCCGCGATTTTCGCGTCCATCTCGCCAAGGCTGACCATGAGCCGCTTGCGTTCGAGCACGAGTTGATTGACGACCTGCTGTCGCCGGATCGCTAGGTGGTAGTCATGCTCTGTCGCCTCGTCCTGCCATTGCCAGACGGCCGTGCGAACCCTTCGCATCCTCGCGTAGTCGATGAGGAAGTTCATTTCCCTTATCGCTCGCCTTCGCTCCTTTCGGGTGAGCTTCTCCGACTCGATCTTCTTTGCGAGCTTGGCTCTCAAAACTTCGAGACAGTGAAGCCCCAGGAAATCCTGGGGCGTTTCACTGTATTTGACCGGCAGGTTCACAGAGTGTAACCCCCTCTTGACATCCGGTCGATGTCGTCCATCATGTCGGAAAGCGTGAGGCTTTCGCGGCTTGACACCGGATCATCCGTGAGCAGTTTGTACAGTCCGTATCCCGCTAGCAGAACAAGCGCTCCGCCGACAAGCCCGGCGACAAACTGCTCCTGCTCGTTGATTCCAATATCGCCAGTGTTCTTCTTCTCACTCATAGGATGATGCCTCCCTGTCCAAACATGACTGCAAGACCTCCCGGTCCACTCGCTCAAGTTCTCGCAGTTCATCAAGCAACCCTGATTCGTCGTCTATTGGCTCCTCCCGGTGTTCACTCTCCGGCGCAGCGAGCGGCCAGCAGGTGGAGAGCAAGACGCACTTCGACAGGGGAAAGATGAAGTCGAGCACGACCTCAATTACGTTTAGGATTCTATTCATCATAATCGTATCCCTCGTCTATAATCTCGTACTCACAATCGATCGGGCAATACCGAGCGCCTCTGTGGGGAAGCGATCCCCGCCTGCTACGGCCCGATGTCAAAGCCCCCTGATTACGGTTCTCGTCTATACCGTCTTGGATACCTTTGCAAATCAAGTAAGTACCCACTGCAATGATTATGGGCCAGCTCATAATTAGTCTCCTTCAGACTTGCAATAGTTGTTGCACCATGCTATCTTGCATCTGCAAATGCAAATAGCTCTGACATAGCCCCTTTTGATCGCTGTTTGGCGGTCACAAGATTAAGCCCTGATTCGGCCTTCCCCATTGCCTGTTTAGCGACTGTGCTCTGGAGATTAGACCGATGACGGGCTTTCTTTTTGACCCGGGTTTCCTGAATCATGGCGGCCGATAAAGGGTCATCCTCACCTCCCTCCTGATGGGTCGCTTTGGCACAGGTTTGCTTCCGAGCGTACGATTGCCTGTCTCGCGAGACGGGTACTGCAAAGCAACTGCACGACGCTCACGGGCTTCCGGGAACGCAGCGCTACCCCCGCACCGCGGAGACATGTGAGTCAAGAATCTTTGTGATTTTGCTGGTCTTTAGCGAATCAGAATTGTTGTGACGGGAGAACTTCGTTTGCGGATACTGCGATTTACAATGCTAGCGGATTGCGGGGACTGCCAACGTCCCTCGGTCTGTCAGGTGCAAAAAAGAAAAACCTCTCGCCCTAGATAACTTCGCACCGGAAGACCGCGGCTCAAACGACTTCATCAATCCACCTCCAGTAGCCGCCAGTCTCCATCACGGATTTCCACCTCCTCTTGCATCTTCGCAACGGTTCTCGCGCATGTTCATTAGGCCAGAAGTGCCTCCCGCAACCTGTGCAGGGAGGTATCGGCACAACCTCGTCTTTAGCTTTCTTCGCCACGTGAACTCCTGGTTGGGGTTTGAGTTTAAGTTGTGCGTGAGAAGCCCGGCTCCTCAGCACGGCATGTGCGGCTCCAATGATCCGCCCTATCAAGGGCAATATCAAAAGAAAGTTCAACGAACCGCGCAAGCTTTTTCTCAGCCATTATTATGACCCTATTTGTTGCTTGCACAAGGAATGCAAGAATATAATAGGTACATAGCAAAACGTATATCCCGTGCCGGTATGAACTTAGGTGACCCGGGGCGAATGTCGCGCTCCTCTCTTATGACTGCATTCTACGCTTTGATTGAGGAAGTATAGCGGAATTGGCGTGCAAAGTTGCATCTGCGACACGTTTTGCACTCTGCATGTCCGAGCAGGACGATTCCATTGAGAATCGACCGAAGATAGTCGCCTACTTGACATCGCGCTGACTCGATATCAAGCTTGCTTGATCTGCGTCTCCTACGTCGGGTGGGAAAGATTTTTCAACGAGCAAAAAAGGAGGGCGGGTATCAAAACCCGCCCTTCAGCATGAGCAACAGAATCAGGGCGATTGCCACTCCGATGCCGATCTCGGCAAGCCCTCTGGCCACGTATGACCACAGGCTCGGACTCTTGTGTCTTCTCGACATAAGCGATATGATGTTAGCGAATAAACTGAATGCAGGCGGATTAGCCGCCGCCTGCACCGGCGCCCGGTCATCGACCGAGACCTTAAGCTCGCCGCGTTTCTTCCGCGTGAGCATTCTGACCCTTCTGCCGCATGTTGTGCTTCGCCCACTTCACGCCGTTGCGGAACGACTTCCGCGCCTCCGACGTGACCAGCGTCATGATTTCCCGACAGCAAGCCTCCCAGTTATCCTCACGCTCCGCCTCGGCGAACGTGCGGGAAACCATGTCGGCGAGCTTTTGTTCGTACTCCGTCATGGCCGTTTACCCTTTCTCCAGCGCTTGAATTGTTAAAGCTGTGAGAGGCGTACGCTGGCTTGCCTCTCCATGTCCTCGGTAAGCCATAGAGGGCCGGAGTAGCTGAAAAAGCCTTGGCGACGACGGACTGAAAGGACGTTAAGCCAAGGCTTTTGAAGCCAAGCCGACCGCGCCTGTGGTGAACCCGAAGGGTTATCCATCAGGACGTGTCGGCGCAGCCCGTCAAGGTGGAGACGAAGTTCTACCTTTACGGGTACTGAGTCTCTATGGTAGCTACTCCTGCCAGAGAGGCAAGCCAGCGAATGCCTTCTTCTGCGAGTTGAAAAATCAGGGTGGGCAAAATGAGCTTGTTCGGAGCAGAACCAAACAAGGCGTTTCCCTCTTGACATATAGATGATTGATTCAGACAGAGGGATTCACGAGCACCGCAGTAGCGGCACTCAACAAATGGCCAGAGTTTCACATCATCTCCGATGCGGGGAATTTCAGGTGAAAGACTGGCTGCGAGCATTTCCAAACTCGATTGAATGCTGCTTGATACTTGTCGAACAAGCCTGGAGTGCGTTGCTTGATGACGTCGTACATCGGAACTTCCGTGCTATGGGAATACGGCAAATATGGAGTATGACGTGCTATCGAGCCGTCGACGATAAGAATACTCCCGGTGGGAGCGCAGGAGTATTGGCGCACTTCGATGGACCCTCCATCAACTGCTGGATGCTCTCTCAATTCTTCGAATAGGTACTTAAAGTGAGCCAAAACCTCTCTGATCTCTTGCGGGACATCCGTACCCGGACAAAGTCCATTCCTGATCTGGTCGCTTTTCCATATAATATTGTTCGGGTCCGCTATCAATAGCCGCACTGTGCAACCGCGTTCGATCACTGCTGTGGCGATCTTATCTCCAAAGCGGTGGCACGTGTTCTTGGCCGAATTGTACATCATGTCTATGCTATGAGCATCTTCGAAGTTTTCGAGGATGGTTTCATCACCAACGTGCAGGTGGACTTTCTTCAGTCCCATCTCTTGAAGTTGTCGCCGATAGCCAACAGTTTCTTCAACCACAGCCCGAACATCAGAGCCGAGTATTGAGTTAAGAAGTGCCAATAGAGTGCTGGCTGTCAGCACTATTCCTAAGCTAAGAAATATCCTCTCCCATGCTGATCCAGCAGCGACCCACGCCGAGAGAAGGATGAAAATCGCGCCTATCGAAAGCAAGAGTATCTGTACGACCCGTAGATACTTGCTTGGTCCCACCTTCTCCAACCCACCTTTCACTGTACACTCTCCTTCAAAACTGAGATAGGAATGAACTCACGTGACTTGCGTAGTAGAGATACAAGTTGATCTAGGCCGTTTATGAGAATATCGGCACCAGCTTCACGCAAGACATTCTGATTGTCAGCAGTAATCCTTCCAATAGCAAGCATTTTTGCGGCCTTTGCCAACCTCACATCAAATACTGCATCGCCGACTATTGCGGAATTGGTCCTTATTTCAAATTCACTTACACCCAGCGATTTCTTGAGAATCCTGAGATGTCCTTCGCCCTTTGCGAAATCCGGATTGCTGTAGACCGTCCCCAAGGTGACTGCAAAACACTCGCCGATACGAGCTTTGCTTAGTCTGGCTGAGACTACCATCGGAGTGCAGCCACTGGTTACCGCCAAGATGTAACCTGCCCTCCTCAGTTCAACAATAGCTGGGGCGACATCTGGAAACAAACTGACATCGGCTGCCTCGATTCTCCTCCAGAATGCGTCTATCATCATTTCGACACTGCTTACGATTACGCCCTGCGTCTTCAACGCATCGACGAACTGTCGATCCAGCGGATGACCGGCTGTACTGAGATAGAACTCTATTCCGAACTCGCACGGGACATTAAAGAATTCATTCAAGAGATGTCCGAACACACGAGCATGAAGCTGCATAGAGTCAACGAGCGTACCATCCATATCGAATACAATTATGCCGAGAGAATTCATATGTTATATTAGACCGTAATATGGAATCTATCACCGATCACTTCGATGCATGCTTCGTCATATAAACAATTCCACTTCTTGCACGATGCCAAAACTTGCATGCGGATCATAACGAATTAGGGTGACTCAGTCAATAAGTATGTCTGTAGCGGAAATGAGGATAAACCGTCCAATCCAAAGCTGTCTTTCCAGATGTGAGCGAACCATATCCCTTCATCACTCTGTGATACGTGCAAAATGAGACTACACTGTGATTGAATTGCACCCCTGCAATCGCAAGGGCTTTCGTCCACTGAAGGTTTTCGGATTTCTGACTAATGTGTCCGTGAGCTCAATCACAGGCGAAAGAAACCCAGCCCCACGATTCCGCGCCGGATCGGCTCCTTGATTTCGAGGTGAGAGCCTTGCCGACCGGAAAAGGGACACCACCTTATGCCGCATTCCGCTCTCACGGGGCAGCAAGGCCCAACTGAGGAGAGGACAGAATCAATGGGGCTGGGTTTCTTGAAAGACCGCTATTCGATCAAGCTTTGAAGCCCAAGATCGGGATTGCCCGTGATCCAGGCACGATGGAACACCGACTCCGGCTCTGAAAGGCTGAACCGGTCGGGCGAGGAAAACCAGAAAAGCGAGGTACCGGCGTGAATCTTCTTAAGGCCCGCTAGCGCAGTGAGGATGTTTGCCAGACGTCCGCTGACAACTCCACTCTCCTCGACTCTGCCCGGCGCGATGAATAGCACAGTATATCCGACAATCGGCTCAAGAACGGTCAATTGCGGAATGCTGTTCCGGTCAGGCCTGTTTATGTAGAGTCCACTCACTTCGGCGTCTGCCCTGTCGCTCACGAAATAGCGCTTCTTGTATTTGCCCGACTTGCGATAATGCCAATATCCGAGTATCTTCTTGCGAATGTCAGACCTGTCGCCCGACGCGACGATAGGCATGGTGCCTCTGTCCCACTCCAGGAAGAAGTGTGAACGTCCACGGCCTGAAACGCTGAGGCCGAAGAAGGCGTCGGGCCGAACCGGGTACCTCTCCTCGTAGCCCTGTTCGTCTAAGCCTGCGATTGAATCCGACAGATCATTTCCCTGTTCCCAGAACGTGAGCCTGATTCGTCCGTCGGAGCGCTGGCACGCAAGCTCCAGAATGACCCTGAATCTCGCGGTTTCGAGAGCGTGGCGAAGGAACGGAGTCTTGACTTTGTTCGCCTGAACCATGTCCTTGATCTCTGCAGGACTCGCGCCGATGGCCTGTGAAAGAACTCCAGCGCTTTTCGAACCCAGTCCGTAGACCGCTCGCGGTGAACTCATGCCTTCGCCGAACGGCTCATCATAGAGCTTCTTTCTGTCAAGATGGCCGGAACGAACGAGCACAAGGAGTCGCTTATATAGAGCTTTCTCTCCGAACCCGTACCGGCTCGGCCTCTTTTTGCCGTCTGATCCGGTCCTGTACTCCACCGATGATCCACTCGCGGTGGTGTGCAGCAGATGCAGAAGCAGCTGCGTGTCAAGAAACCTGTGTTTGTAAACCAGTTTCAGGATTTCAAGGTCTCTTTTCCCGATCACGATATCAGGGGAAAGCTTGCCTTTCGGGCGATGTTGTAAAGGTCTTTTCTTGCTGGGGTCGGGTCTTTCCATATTTCTTCTTAATCCATCCCGCCTCGTGCGGGATACCTTATCTCTTCCGCGCGCCCCTTCGTCGAAAGGCCGAAAGTCCCTTCGAAGAAGGGACGGCCGCCCCGAGAAGTCAAGCCCTTTTGGGGCGCAGACTGATCGGCTGGCGGTTCGTGTCGCCCGACTCAGCCACCTTTGGTCGCAGTCCCGCCTACCGCACGCTCACTAAAGATCGGAGGGCGGGGCAAGACCCGAAGTTGAGGATCAGCTTTCAAGCTGAAACGAACGGAGTCTCGATTCCCCGGTTCCTGGCCTGCTTCCGTCTCATGCGGTAAGTCGTTGATCATATCTGTCGGCTCAAGGAAGCAGGCGAGGCAGGGAATCGAGAAAAGGTGGCTGAGTCGGGCGGCAACCGACGACGTTCATCCCTTGCACCGCAGCCACTTGGGGCTGTGAGAAAGTAGAAATGGCTGGAAACCGATTCTACTTTCATTAAAGGAAGCCGAATAAGGCTTTCTTTGTGCAAGGGATCAACGGAGGAGAGAAGCCGAGTCCGGTCATTCGACCGGACGACCGACGAAGGGGCGCGCTTTTCTTTCTTAATCCTGACCATCCGATGGATGGTCGTCCCGATTTCAATCATTCAATTGAAATCCGCTTCCGGGAAGGACTTCTGCTCAGGAAGTCCTTCTCTTCCGACAGTAGTAGCAGAGTGAGCCCCACTCGATCTTGCGTCTGCAGACCTCGCACTTCGGCGAGCGGGGGTAGCTCGGTACTCTGCGGTGTCGGAAAGGACTGCTCTTCATCCCCCGTTTCTTCGATTTTGGAATGTGTGTAGACATTCTGAGCAGTCCTATTGTTCTTGCCTATCTCGATTACCCCGGCATTTTGTCGAGTCTCCATTGAGAATCAGCCACGTCAGGCCGCAGGCAACCGCGTCAAACATGTTCTGAAAGAACTGCTCCTTGTAGCCTCGATCCGATTTCAGATAGAGCTTCAGCTCGGGGTGCCGCATGGCAACGGTTCGTGCGATTTCCGACTTCGAGGCGTTGCCGTCGCCGCAAACGACTTTTCGAATCGTTCTGGGTCCGTACTCGACCAGTTTGATTCCGTGCTTCCTTGCGAGCGTCCGAATACGATTCGTGATTGCTGCTAATCTTGCGTTATGGCTCGCAACGGAGAAGTTGTTTCGTTCCATTACAAGAACATGCGGCTGCTTTTCTTTGACTAGGCGATGCATCAGGCGGTCGAGGATGATATAGAGTTCCTGCAGGGTGCGGCCGGTCTTGATGAACCTCGCACCCCAGTCGACGAGATCGAATCCTTCCATATGCGCATATCCGATGTTAGCCGATCCGGGATCAATCGCGAGAACCCGTGTCTTTCGGTTTTGCATAGCGTTTGACGAGGTAGATGAACAAAGCTGCGCGGGATTTCTTGATCTTGTCGTCCGGGATGGCTTTGACGCGGTCAAAGGCCCTGACGATATCCTTCTCTTCATAAAGCTCCACGAGCGAGCGATACGTCAGAACGCTTGCTCCATCCTTGAATTCTCTGGCGATTCGCTGAGCGAGAACGTCGACTTCCGTTCTCTTATCTGAGCGAACCGGTGTGGTTTGGTGTGACATAGACGTTTGTCTTGGTTAGTGATTAGTCAAACTGCAGTTTTATATGGAATCGAGTGCGCCTGTCGTGTGTTTCTTCCTGAATGCTTCGGTAGATATCGGAAAACAGCACCTCCACGGGACAACCGATGGCGGCCGACAGTCTCAGTGCGTTCTCGAGGTTTGGAATCTTTCGACCCTTTTCCCAGTGGGCTATATGCGACACGTCGCGAATACCGACAAGTCGACAGACATCCCGCAGCCGAAGGTGCCGCTCGTGACGGTACCTCCGGATTTGGTTGGGCAAGGAAATGGCAAATCTGCGGGACATGGTTTTTTGTTTTTGTGTTTGTTTTTTCCAGCATAGGCCGTTTGCTGAAAGTCCTCAATTGCCTTCCGGTACCACTCCTGTGGACGCCGGAGAGCGGTGTCTTCATCGTGCATGAAGCCGAAGAAAAACCGAACTCTTGGGGCCAAAAAAAAGCCCAAAGGGGCGATCTGCAGCAGACCATGCTGGAGTGGCGGATCACAGAACCGTCACTGCGTTCACTCTACACCAGTGTTCGCCAGATGGCAACTCACAGGCCATCCACAGTCCAGAATAGGATGCCTGCACCATATTCCCCACGTTACGACCTTTTGTCGACGCACTCAGGGTATACGTTAAGGCGACGTCAGGATCAGTCCGGCATGGCCCACGGCGACGACTCTGGTGTTGGAAGCTGCCACTGCACTGAGCCACTCGGTCGTACCGGACTCACACGTGACCCAGTCGTCGGCGTCGGTGGATCTGAGAATCAGTCCCTCGTCTCCCACCGCGATGTACCTGCCGCTGTTCCACGTTATGTTCTTCACGTCGAAGTTGCTCACCGTCCTGCTCTGCCACGTCGCGCCGTCCGACGAGATGAGAAACGTACCGTTGTCGCCTGCCGCCACTATCATCGGGCCTGACGTTATGCAATAGATGTATCTGTCTACTCCTGAACTTCGTGTGTGCCAGGTAATGCCGGCGGCGGATGTCATAATCGAACCGCGGTCGGCAACGGCGACGAACATCGTGTCGTGCCAAACGGCGTCGAATACCTCGGACCAGGCCGACTCGGCGGTATGCGTCGTCCAGTCAACGCCGTTCGGTGAGGTGACGAACATCCCCGACAGCCCGAAGGCGACGACTATCGAGCCGGAGGACGCGATGGCCTTCAGGAAACCCGACGTGTGGGATTCGCGAATAGTCCATGTCAATCCGTCGAAGGACGTCACTATGGCTCCGCCCTTGCCCACGGCCACGATCAGGCCGTTGTGAACGCATGCGGCCATGAGAAGCGCGGAGTCAGGCAAATCGGGATAGGGATCGGGAGGCCCGTTGAATCTCTTCGACCATGTCAGGCCGTTTACGGACGTGAATATCAGTCCGCCGTCCGTCACAGCTACGAATTGAGAACCGGACCAGACTACGTCAAAGAATTCATTCAGGGTTCCCGAAGTTCTGGCAGTCCAGGTACAGTTGTCCGGGGTGTCTCCATTTGCAGGATTGCTCGAGTCGTCAGTGCAAGATGCAATCAGCACGCACACGAGAACAACGGCCGCAACGAGCAATTTGGTTTCGCGTTTCATCGATCTCTCCTTACGTTAAACATCTTTCGTATTGTCGAATCGTAGTTTCTCCTAACGTCCTGAATTCCCTCGGTTCCGTAAAGGTCCCATGTCGTCTTGACGGAAGTGTGCCCGAGAATCCGAGAAAGGGTCTCGATGCTGCCACGCCTTGCTTTCCAGAGCCTGGCAAAGCTGTGTCTTAAGAGGTGAGGAGTGACTTGGCTCTGGTTCGGATTGGGACTCCTGACGTTCGCGCTCCTTCCGATTGCCGATACGATGCGATTGATCTGTCGAGGACTGAGGTGTCCACCGCTTCTACTGGCAAACAGAGAGCCTTCGCACCTGTCGCCAACTAATGAGCGGAGATCGTCAAGTAATGACCGACGCAGCGGAATGACACGCTGCCTGCCGCCTTTGCCGTTGCGAACCAGAACTGTGCTGCGATCCCAGTCAATGTCACTGACGTCAAAATCGGCCAATTCGCTTCTTCGCATGCCGGTCTCGACAAACGTCCTGATGATCAGATGATCTCTCAGGTTGATCTGGACGGCCAACAATCTGGCTATCTCTCCGGCACTGAGGTGATAGTCAGCGTTTGAGTGTGGCTTTGTCTTGTTCACAGTTCTTCCCGATCCTTTGGTGAGGCTGATCAGCCCCCATTCTTAGGTCCAGTTGTAAGTTAGTGATTCTGCCTGGTTGATGTCAAGCCCGCGTTTAGCGGGAAGGTTCAGTTCGTGTTCCAGTTCGGCCGGGGTGCGCTTGCCGATCGAGCGGTGGGGCCGGTCGTTGTTGTACTCCTGGCGAAAGGTTTCGATCTTTTCCCGGGCGTCGGCCATATCGATAAACCAGTGTCCGTCGAGGCATTCCTGTCGAAAAGTGGCATGGAACGATTCGATGAAGGCGTTCTGGATCGGCTTCCCCGGCTCGATGTAGTCAAGGATCACATTGTTGTCTTTGGCCCATTTCTGCAGCGCCTTCGACCGGAACTCCGGACCGTTGTCAATCGTGATCATCTCCGGCACTCCCCGTGTCTGTTTCAGACGATCCAGCACCGCCACCACCCGTTCTCCCGGAAGTGAAAAGGCGGTCTCGACGGCCGGTACAAAACGACTCTTGATGTCGATAAGGGTCAGACAGCGAAACCTGCGACCATTGAACAAGGCGTCATGCACGAAATCCATGCTCCAGTGTTTGTTGGGAAGTGACGGAACCTCATGCGGTCTCCGTTCACACACGATCTTAACCGACCGGCGCTTGCGCCGCAGCGCCAGACCCTCCTGGGCATACAACCGCTCGATACGCTTATGATTCACCCGCCAGCCAGCCCGACACAGCCGGTCATACAACTGGCGATAGCCGATCCGCGGCTTGGCCCAGGCCAACTCCCGCAAGGCCTGACGCAACTGAGCATTCCGATCCGGGCACCGAGCATATCGCCTGACACTCCGCCAAAGACCAACCAACTCACACGCCCGACGCTCACTCATGCGATACCGTTCCTGCACATGATCCACCGCCTGACGGCGAACATCGGGCCTTACCAGTTTTTTGACAGAACATCCTTGAGGGCATCGATCTCAAGTTCCTTGTTCGCCACGATCCGCTTGAGCTTCGCGTTCTCCGCCTCCAGCTCCTTCAGCCGGCGCGCGTCCGGTACCGACATCCCGCCATACTTCTTGCGCCAGTTGTAAAAGGTCGCGTCGCTCATCCCATGCTTGCGACACAACTCCCCAACCGCCATCCCCGCCTCACTCTCCTTGAGAATCGAAACAATCTTCTCCACCGTCCATCGACTCTTTTTCATCACGTCCTCCTGTCCGTAATCTACAACAGAAAGACTAACCTGCATATGGTCCTAATTTCGGGGGGCGGATCAAGGCAGCGGTACGCATTTCGGACAACGCAAAAAAGGTGCGTTGAACGGTGTGCACCTTCTGTATGTCCCCTTTTTGAAGAAGTGAGACCCATGCTTGACTCAGAGGTTAGGCCTTTAAGGTGTCGAAGACCTTTTGAATGCGGGGTCTTCTAGATGTTACAGGATCCGCTGGTAGACAATGTTGCAGAAAACGGAAGCTGATGCTATACTCAGGGTGTTCGCTGAGAATCGCCGTAACTGTTTGGGAATTCAGCGATTACGCAGACAGGGGAATGTCCCAGTCCTTCAAATGTAGGACGTTCAAGATGCGGAGTCAAGACGAATCTTCGCCATATTGTCAGGTTTTCTCATGGTGATTGCCCGTCCTTTCCACAGCAATGGTACCGAATGCCCCTCTGCGGATATGTCCTCCAGACGCTAAACTGGAGGAAATGGAATCAAAACAAAGACAGATACAAGAATTCAAGAAGATTTTCTTCAGAGAAAAGGGTGTAATGCTATCGGATAACGAGGCTTCAGATATGGTTACGCGTCTTCTCAATCTATTCAGACTAATAAGCACAAAGATCACATATGCAGCAAAAAGCGACTCCGAGAATCGGAGCGGCAATCTATGCAAGAAAGTCTACGGAATCGGAAGACCGGCAGATTCTATCGATAGACTCGCAGGTGCACGAACTGACCGAGCTCGCTCGCAAGCGAGAGATCAACGTGAAGCATATACTGACAGAGGCAAAGTCGGCAAAGGCTCCGGGTAGGCCAGTGTTTGAGAAGCTCCTAGCGTTAGTGAAGAAAGGTCAGGTCACCGAAATCCTGACATGGAAACTGGATCGCATGGCACGTAACCCGGTCGATGGCGGCGCGCTGATCTGGGCTATGGAGCAGGAGTCGTTACAGCAAATTCACACACCTCAGAACACATTCAGCAACTCGGGGAATGACAAGTTCTGGATGCAAATGGAATTTGGAATGGCGTCGAAGTTCATCTACGATCTGAGGGATAACACCAAGCGCGGTCTGCGGGCCAAATACGAACAAGGCTGGTATCCCTGCCGGGCACCGGTGGGATACCTGAATGACGTGTTGACGCATACTATCGTTAAGGACTCGAAGCGATTTCCTGTAGTACGGAGAATGTGGGACCACATGCTGTCCGGCAGCTATACGTCTGCTCAGATACAGCACCTGTCTGAACACAAGTGGGGTCTGCGTACCCAGCAAACGCGACGACAGGGTGGCAAGCCGCTGACGGTATCTGCCGTATACCGAATGTTTCACAACCCGTTTTACTGCGGCATCCTGACGTTGAACGGAGAATCCTTCCAGGCTGCCCACGATCCGATGGTCAGCAAATCAGAGTTCGACCAAGTACGAACATTGTTGGGTGCGGCTGAGAAACCAAGACATCAGAAACACACATTCGCATTTACCGGCTTGATTAGATGTGGGAATTGCGGCTGTGTCATTACCGCATCACATACGGTCAACCGCCATGGTACGCACTACGAATACTACCGCTGTACCAGACGGAAGAAGTACATCGGTTGCACACAAAAAGCAATACGGCGTGAGGAACTGGAGCGCCAGTTTGCGTCATTCCTTTCCTCGTTGACGCTGCCCCGGCCATTTGGCGAGTTTGCATTGAAGATGCTTCGGCAGACCTACGAAGACGAGAAAGCCGTAGACCGGAAATCCATCCGAGCTCTGAATCAACGTCATGAAGCCGTTAAACGAGAACTATCACGATTGATTGATCTGAAACTCCGGGAACTGTTGACTGAAGCGGAGTTTGTGGATAAGAAGCGAGATCTGATAGAGGAACAGGCCCGAATAAGTGAAGTCCTACGGGATGCGGAGCACCAGTTCAAGAGTGCACTGCGACAAGCCGAGGACACCATCAATCTGGCAGCCGGACTGAAACAGAAATTCTCGACAGGTGACAATCAAGCGAAACGAGAGATTGTTGTCGCCACATGTTGCAACCCCAGTCTGCTGTACAAAAAGCTGAGCATTACGCCAAAAGAGCCGTTCTCCCTGATCCAGCGTAGAGTTTCAGCGTTGGACAGAAAAACAACTAGGTTGCAACCCGATATTCGATGCGAAGGTAAGGCAAAAAGCGGCCTTTCGGACGCTGCCGTTGTCACTATGGGTGGCTTAGTGAAGG
>Ga0180009_10003709_pt1 | contig 17234 bp, 28 predicted proteins | sample OS_PC_MetaG_FD_123537 | JGI IMG/M metagenome (GOLD analysis project Ga0180009, IMG submission 123537) | Groundwater microbial communities from the Aspo Hard Rock Laboratory (HRL) deep subsurface site, Sweden - OS_PC_MetaG | ecosystem: Environmental > Aquatic > Deep subsurface > Groundwater... | reverse complement strand
GATGTTCTTCACTTTGAGTTCATTTTTAACATCTTTTACCATATATATTTAATATATATGTATTATTTAAACCTTTTGGTATCAAATAATAACTAGAAACCATCACCCGTTAACTTTACAGAATCTCTCTTCGGAAGTTTTATAAAAACAATACATCTACAAATTCTATAATATGGTAAGCACTATTGATATGCAGGATATGAGATATTTGAATTTATTTGGTAAAATTACAAGAGTTAGTACGAGATTTTGTTTTAAATATAATGAAGCATTGGTGTTTTGTGTTCCGAGAAAACTGATGTCAAAAGCAATTGGTGAAAATGCAAAAAATGCAAGACAAATGAGCCAGATATTAGGCAAAAGAATAAAGATTATTGCTGTTCCAAGGGATATAAAAGACGCTAAAGCATTTATTTCTGCTATTGTCAGCCCTGTTACATTTAAAGGATTAGAAATTACTCCTGATGAAATTATATTAACAGCAGGAAGCCAAAGTAAGGCAGCTTTGATTGGAAGAAATAAAAGAAGGCTCTTAGAGATGCAAAAGATAATAAGAGATTTTTTTAAAAGAGAGTATAGGATTGTTTGATATATAAATTCTTAAAAAGCACTAAAAATATTGTGTTCAGTATGGACTTAAAGAAATACGAAGAAGATATTGCTAAAGCAACTACCCAATGCGAACAAATGTCTTTTCAAGAAAAAGTTGAAGGATTATGGGATAATGATGAAATAATTGAATATTTTACACAAATTCCTGTGGATGAACCTACTAATTATCTTGCAAATTCAATTTGTCAATTAGTTAAAGATGATTCAGAATCAAAAATATTAGTGGTTGGTGGAGGAACTGGAAGGTTGGGTAGAGAGATTGACAATAAATCTAATAAAATTAAAGTTTGTGAAGTTGATTTATCACAAAAGATGGTTAAAACCGCAAATAAGATTGCAAAAAGAAATGGTCTTGAGAAAAGATTTAATTCTTATGTGGGTGACGGCTGCAATTTATATTTTTCTGATAAATATTTTAATTTCGCAGTTTGTTATGGTATGGTAAGATATTTGCCAATCTCTTGTCGATTGGCTCTCAATGAAGAAATGTATAGGGTCTGTAAAGAAGAACACATAATTGCTGAAGGGTTTGCAAAAGAATGTATTCAAGAGTTGGCTACTAAAATTGATAAAAAGTTTACAAAATTTGAAGAAAGTATGACTTTCTTCAGAACCAGTTTATTTTTCATGCTTTATAGAAGATATCAGAGTAATATGGAATTTAAGAAGAATGTGAATCATGATGCAGAAGCAGATAACAAATCTTTTATTAAAATCCTAAGTCAAATAGCAGGAACTAAACCTGGGAAAATGTACGGGATAAAAGTTTTCAAATAATCTTTGAGCACAATTTCAGGATTGTGTGAAAAAGAAAGTCTACAGTTAAAAATATAAATATCCTTCTACATAAAATAATATGGATATTGTTTACTCTGACCATGCTAAAAAAAGAATGAAGCAGAGAGGAATAGAAGAATGGGAAATAGAACATCTCCTGAAACATCCATCTTACATTAAAAGATCATTTGAAGGAAGAAAAGAAGCGGTTGGAGAAATAAGAAATAGGAAAGTTAAAATAGTATTTATTGAAATAGAAAATTATATAAGGATAATAACAGTTATATAAAAATGAAAATTGAATATGATAAAGAAGCAGATGCTGCATATATCTATATGGTAGAGGATATAGGAAATGGGGAAGCAGTAAAAACAATTCAATTAAATGATAATATTATTCTTGATTTTAATAGTGAAGGGAAATTATTGGGCATAGAAATTCTTGATGCCAGTAAAATACTGAACAACGAAGTACTCTTACAATCTCAATCTAAATAGAAATAAATCAGGATTGTTTGACTTCTTCTAATGATTTTTCCAGTTTTTCAAGTTCTGGATAATAACCCGGCAAAGAAGGATTTTTATAATGAGGATTCATAAAATCTCTGTTATCTCCTCCTGTTTGATTCATAAGCCTATTAGCTTTAATTATGTGATTAAGTGTTAACATATTAATTTAAATTAATCAGACATTAAAAATATTATGGTAATAAGATTTATAAATCAATTTTCTCTCGATTAGTTATTAGAATATGGGATTAAAAAGTGCTATAAAAAGTAAGAAAGACAGAAAGAAATTCCGATGGAAAGACAGGCAATATAAAGTGAGAACTCTAGGTCTTTATGCTAAATCAGACCCATTAGAAGGTGCTAATCAAGCAAAAGGAATTGTTTTGCAAAAAGTTCAAAAAGAAGCAAAGCAGCCAAACTCAGCAATGAGAAAATGCTGCAGAGTTCAGCTTAAGAAAAATGGAAAGCAAGTTACTGCTTTTATTCCTGGAAATTTAGCCCAGAAATTTATTGATGAACACGACGAAGTTATGATTGAAAGAATTGGCGGAAAACAAGGAAGAAGTAAAGGAGATATCCCTGGAGTTAGATTCCAAGTTATTCAAGTAAATGATCAGCCTTTAGCAAGATTAGTTTCAGGAAAGATTGAGAAAGGTAGAAGATAAAATGGGTGAGGGAAATAAACAAAAGACTTTTTATGTGGAAAAAGATAAAATAAATAATGTTGTGGCTTATTTTAATAAAATCGGAAATATTTACAATGCTTTTATAGATTTACAAAATAAAGGTCGTGCAAAAATCCAACCTTATGATGGAAAAATAGAAATTATGTGTGATTGCCAGCCTGAAATATTAAATGAATTAGAAAAAATAATCGAAAATGACTGAACAAAAAACTCTACCCAAATTTAAAATATTTGATTTGTATGATTTGTCAGAAATAAAAGTCGAAGACCCTGGGTTAAAAAATATTATAAATCTTCAGCCAAAGTTGGTTTTAAAAGAGTATGGAAGAAATTTCCAGAAATTTGGTCAATTAAAAGTGAATATTGTTGAGAGGTTAATGAATAGGGTTGCTGTTGCAGGACATAGAGGAAAAAAACACAAAATAATTGTTGGAAGAGCAACAGGAAAATATACTCGAAACATGAAAATTGTTCTTGAAGCATTTAGATTAATTGAGAAAAAAACAAATCAAAATCCTGTTCAAGTTTTAGTTAAAGCGATTGAGAATTCAGCTCCAAGAGATGAAGTAACTGTTATTGAATATGGAGGTGCAAGATATCCTCAAGCTGTTGATGTTTCACCTTTAAGAAGAGTTAATTTAGCTTTAAAACATCTTGTTCATGGAGCATCTGATAAAGCTTTTAATAAAAAGAAAAAGTTTTCGCAAGCATTAGCAGAAGAAATTATTATGGCTTCTGAACAAAATGGTGAAAGTTTTGCGATTAAAAAAAGGAAGGAAGCTGAAGCTCAGGCTGATAGTGCGAGGTAATTAAAATGAGTTCTACACTTATAGGTAAACGTCTTATATTTGGGGGAGATAGAGCACTTGAAGAAAAAAAATTATACAAAAGCAATAGAAAAATATTTAGAATCTATAAAAGCAGGATATTTTGGTGGAGGAGCAGAAAGCAGGTTATGTTGGATAGCTGATAAGTTAAATAACCATAATTCTGAAATAGAAGAAAGAGATTTTCCAGACAATGAAACATTGATTGATTTGGGTTGTGAATTAGTTAGAAACTTTCCCAGCAACCTTGAAAGTGATGAATTAGCAGATACTGGTTATCTTCTTATTAATTTTATTCCTGAAGAAGAAATTCCTCGTGATGTGAGTATGTGGATGAACTATATAGGTTATAGGAATGCATAATAACCCTGCAAAATCTTTATAAACAATTTTCTCAATTAATGCAAAAGTTTAAATAGACAATTGTCTAATTATAAATATGAGAAAGATTGATTCTGAAAAAATAAAAAGAATAGAAAAAATCTTAAATCAAAATCCAGATGGGTTGTGGATTAGAGAAATAGCAAGAAAAACTGGTTTGGATAAATCAACTATTTCCATTTATTTAAATAAACACATGAAAGCAAAAATAATAGTTAGAAAATTTGGAGGGTTGAAATTAATTAGGCTAAAATGATAAACATTTACAAACTTGGAGGAAATGAAGGTAAAGGATCAATTAGGGCAGTTTTAAATCTAGAGTTAAAAGAAAACATTAATAATTGTATTAAAAAATTAAAAAGATATGGATTTTTTGTAAGTTTTTGCAAGAGGACAAAAACAGACTATAAAACATTATGGAAATATTTAAACAAGCATAGTTACATTCCACTATATGTTCTTGCTGAATTAGAAAAGTTAAGTACAATTAAATTTCAAAAAGATATTCAATACCTTGAATATGGAGCAGGCCCTACAAAAAGAAGGGCAAAAGCTATAAAGAGCTTGGACGAGAATCTAGCTGCAATGATTGGAGCTTTTATTGCAGATGGGCATTTAAAAGAAAGAATTTGTATGTGGAATAAAAGAAGAGCTACTCATTATGAATTAGTATTTAGAGAAGAATATAAATCAAATATGGATGCTTTGGCCAAATGGATAAACCAAGTTTTTGAAATTGGAGTAAAACCCAAAAAAGAAAAAAATCACTATTCAATCTATATAAGCAATAAAATTATCTTTAGATATTTTACAAATATTTTTGGATTTAAATCAGGAAGAAAAACAGAAACTGTAAAGATTCCTCCAGTATTTTTTGAATCTGCAGATAAAATTAAAATAGCTTTAGTGAAAGGAATCTTAATGTTTGATGGTTCTGTTGGAAGAAAAACTGGATATATTGAACTCCTTTGTAAAAGTAAAGATATAATTCAAGGTGTAGGAAAAATCATTAGTGATTTAGGAATTGTGCTTAGCCATGTGGGCACTAAACCTGATAAGTATGATAGGTATAGATTATCAATATTAAGAAAAGCTGAAATAAAAAAAGGGTTTATATTTTTTGAAGAAGACACTGAAAAACATAATAGATTAAAAAACATTTTTGAAAAGGTTTATAAATAAAAAACTTTAGATGATTATATGGTTGATGATAATTCACAAAAAATAGTAAAATTAATGAAACAGCAAGAAAGGATTCGTAACATTAGTGTGGCCGCACATATTGACCACGGCAAGACAACATTTTCTGACAACCTTCTTTTTGGTGCAGGTATGATGTCAAAAGAAGAAGCAGGAAAAGCCCTCAAACTTGATTTTCACGAAGATGAAGCTACAAGAGGAATTACAATTGATTCTGCATCAGTAAGTATGATTCATAATGTTGGAGGACAAGATTATCTTATTAATTTAATTGACACTCCAGGACATGTGGATTTTGGAGGAGATGTTACTCGTGCCATGAGAGCTGTTGACGGATGTATTGTTTTATGCTGTGCTGTTGAAGGTGTGATGCCTCAAACAGAAACTGTCTTAAGACAAGCATTAAAAGAATTAGTAAAACCTGTTCTTTTCATAAATAAAGTTGATAGATTAATCAAAGAGGTTAAATTAACTCCAGAAGAAATGGAGAAAAAGTTTATATCTATTATTGAACATGTTAATGAATTAATTGAAAACATTGCTCCTGAAGGTTATAAAGAAAAATGGAAAGTTGGTGTTGGTGAAGGAAGTGTTGCATTTGGTTCTGCTTTTCATAATTGGGCTTTAAGTTTTCAATATATGAAAAAAAAAGGAATAACTTTCAAAGATGTAATTGATGCTTATGAAAATGATAATTATAAAGAACTTGCTAAAAAAGCCCCTTTACACGAAGTTGTTTTAGAAATGAGTGTTCAACATCACCCAAATCCAGTTGATGCTCAAAAATACAGAATTCCAAAAATTTGGCATGGAGAAGCTGATTCTGAAGTTGGAAAATCCTTGATAAATTGTGATGCAAAAGGGCCTCCTGTTTTTATGCCTATTAAAATTGTCGTCGACAAACACGCAGGTGAAGTTGCTTGCGGAAGATTATTCTCAGGTACAATTAAACAAGGGGATGAAGTTTATATGAATCTTGCAAAAAGAAATGTTAGAGCACAACAAGTTTCTGTTTATAAGGGAGCACAAAGAGTTATTGTTAATGAAGCTAGTGCTGGAAATATTATTGGTGTTGTTGGATTAAAAGATACTTTTGCAGGTGAGACAGTAAGTAGAGAACCAATGGAACCTTTAGAAGCTATTAAACACTTGTTTGAACCTGTTGTTACAAAATCAATTGAAGCTAAAAAAGCAGCTGATCTTCCTAAATTAGTTGAAGTTTTAAAACAAGTTGGAAAAGAAGATCCTTCAATTAAGATTGAGATTAATGAGCAAACAGGGGAGAGTCTTATGTCTGGTATGGGAGAATTGCATTTAGAAATTATAGAAAACAGAATTAAATCTGAAAAAGGATTGGATGTTAAAACTTCTGCTCCTATTATTGTATATAGAGAGACAATTACTAAAAAATCTGAAAAAAAAGAAGGAAGAAGCCCAAACAAGCACAATAGTTTTTACATGAAACTTGAACCTTTAGAAGAAAATATTTATGAAGCAATTAGAAATGGTGCTTTGCCAGAAGGAAGAGTTAAGAAAAAAAGTACAGCTGTTGCAGATGTTTTATCTGAATTAGGTTGGAGCGGAGATCAAATTAGAAATGTTAGAAATGTTTACAAAGGAAATGTTTTTCTCGACGAGACTAGAGGAGAAGTCCATATTGGTGAAGTTATTGAGATGGTTTTAGATGCTTTTGAAATGGTTATAGATGCTGGTCCATTAGCACGTGAACCTTGTATGAAAATGAAAGTTTCACTTGTTGATATTAGACTTCATGAAGATGCTATTCACAGAGGACCTGCACAAGTTTACCCTGCTGTAAGAGAAAGTATGACAGAAGCAATTAAAACCGCTGGTGCTGCTCTTTTTGAACCATTACAAGTCCATGTTATTGAAGCTCCTGAAAAATTCACAGGAACTCTAACAAAATTAGTTGGAAGTAAAAGAGGACAAATGATTGATATGTCCCAAGAAGGAACAATAGCAAAGATAAAAGCAAAGATTCCTGTTGCTGAAATGCTTGGATGGTCGAATGATCTTAGGTCTGCGACAGAAGGTAGAGGGAATTCTTCAATTTTAGAACAAAATTTTGAAAGAATCCCAACAAATTTACAAGCAAATGTTATTAAAAAGATAAGAAATAGGAAAGGTCTTACAGCTAATCAATAACTGGTTTTAGATGCTTGTGAAGATACATTTCGCATGGAGAACCAATAATTTTAAATAACCTAAGTAATTCTATAAAATATGGAAGAAAAATTAGGAGTGAATATTATTGTTAGGGAAGAGAATATGGATGGAAAAACTGTTTTTATAGTTAATAATGAAGATACAGGAATTGCTGATTTTGGAGATAGTCTTGAAGAAGCAATAGAAAATTTTAAGAAAGCTTTGGAACTTTTTTTAGATACTTATCCAGAGAAGAGAGAAATTTTTACAAAAAAAGAATCTAAGACCCCTTTGATGGTTTCGAGAATTTTTCTTTAATTTAAATATTGCTCAAATTCTTTTTTATCTATGTCTAATTGTCTTAAAATATTATTATAAATCCAAACAGCCAAAATATCTTTATGAGTCGGGACATTAATAGATTTATTGTTTTTTGGATTTTCAACAATAACTCCATGAGAAGTATTTCTTTTAATTTCACAACCAAATTCCTTTAGGGCTTTTACAATCTTTCTTGCTTTTAAATTTCTTGGATTCATCTCCCCTCTTTTGATTTTACATTACGAAGATTCATTTATTGAAAGAAGATTGTAGATTTTATAAATATATTTAATAAGAAATATTTGGCTGAGAATCAGTGATTTTAGTATAAATAACTTTATAAATTAATTTCTTCTGAATTGTTACAATGGCTATAGAAGAAGAATATAAAGAAGGTTTAGATGCTCTATTAAGTGGAAAAATTAGTATAGATGGGGTGCAAGAACTTGGGGGAGAAGTTTTATATTATGCTGCATATGCTATACCCTTTGTTGGAGTAGGTAGGCAATTTAAAAAACCGAGAGGTGAAAGAAATACCTTAGGAACTATTATATTTAGTGTTTATGCTGTTCCATTTATAATAAAAGTAGCATATTTTGGATCAGTAGTTATTACAGGGGAATGGGATCCTACCAATCATATTAAAAATATTATAGAAAATATCAGAGAGAAAAAAGAAAGCAAATTAGAAAATATTATGTATGAAGAAGCTATAAAATCCCTCGAGGACTGAATTCTGATAGAAAAGTTTATAAACTAATCTCCTCATAAATTAATATTAAAATTTTCTTATGAAAATTTATATTTAAGATGGCAAAAGAAAAACCAAACATGAATGTTGTGTTTGTCGGGCATGTCGACGCTGGAAAGTCAACTATAGTTGGACAACTTTTGTTCCAGTCTGGTATTGTGTCTGAACAAGAAATGAAAAAATTAAGAGCAGAGGCTGAAAAGCATGGAAAACCAGGATTTGAATTTGCATATATCATGGATAAGATTAAAGAGGAAAGAGAAAGAGGAGTTACTATTGATCTTGCTTATCAGAAAATTATGACGCAAAAATGGCAAATTACAATTATTGACGCTCCTGGACACAGAGACTTTGTTAAAAATATGATTACTGGTGCCTCACAAGCAGATGCTGCTTTCTTGGTTATTGCTGCTCCTGCTGGTGTACAACCTCAAACTACAGAACATTTATGGTTATTGAGGACTATGGGAGTAAAGAATGTATGTGTTGCTATAAATAAAATGGATGCTGTTGAATATAAAGAAGATAGATTTAATCAGGTTAAAAAAGGTGTTTCTGAATTATTAAATCAGGTTGGAATTAATGCTGAACAAACTACTTTCATTGCATGTTCAGGATTAAAAAATGATAACATTGTTGATAAATCTAAGAACATGGATTGGTATAAAGGACCAACAATTTTAGAACAGTTTGATTTGTTCCCTGCTCCTGATTTGCCAACTAATTTGCCAATGAGAATGCCTGTTCAGGATGTTTATGAAATCACAGGTATTGGAACTGTTCCTGTAGGAAAAATTGAAACAGGGATTATGAAAGTTGGGCAAAAAGTTAAAGTGCTTCCTGGACGAACAGGTGAGGGAATTAGCGGTGAAGTTAAAACAATAGAAATGCACCATGAACAATTGTCAGAAGCAACTGCAGGAGATAATGTTGGAATAAACATAAGAGGAGTAGGTAAAAAAGATATTGCAAGAGGAGATGTTATCTGTGAAGCTGCAAACCCAATTCCAATTGTTGAGGAATTCATTGCACAAATCGCAGTTATTAATCACCCAACTGTATTAGCTAAAGGATATACACCAGTATTCCACATACATACTGCTCAAGTTCCTTGTCAATTTGTTGAATTAATAGAACAAATAGATCCTAAATCAGGTGAAGTTATAAAAGAAAATCCTGATTTCTTAAAAAATGGAGATGTTGCTAAAGTTAGAATTAAACCACAAGGACCTCTTGCTTTAGAAACTCAAAAAGACAACCCATTTACATCAAGATTTGCAGTTAGAGATGCTGGTGCAACAGTTGCTGCAGGAATGTGTATTGAGATAACTAAAAAAAAGTAAACTTTTTCATTATGCTCGTGAAGATACACTTCGCATAAAGAAGAAATAAGCTGAGATGATTGACTTCAGAGAATAGTTCTGGTATAATATGGATAAAGAAATGCAAAAAATTTATGAGAAAGGAAGGCTTCACGGAACGCTTATTACAGCTTTTGCTGTAGGATTAGCATTCTTATTTGGTTTTACGTATAAATGTTCACATTCAAAATTAGAACAAAAAGCTCAAGATGAAATAACTGCTCCTTTTGATACGATAAAAGTTGATAAAACAAACCAAGAAGCTGCATATGATTCTAGTAAATATTTTTACGATAACAGATATAATAAAGAATACTCTTTAGAAGAAATTGAGAGTATAATTAAAGAAACCTTTAATAGATTAGATTCTGTAAAGTATGTTCCTCAACCCCAATAATTCTTAAATAGTCTTTTTTATTCCAATTAAAATGAATGATGAATATAATATCGAAGAACAACTTGCTAAAACCCAATTCAGGTTATTAGGAAAAGGATTTGGTTTAGAACACCATTTAGAAACTGTGAAAAAACTTCCAACAGAAATCAAATTAAGACATTATGAAAAATTACTTCAAGGAAAATGGATAAGTGAGGAACAATATAATACTTTTATTCGAGAATAATTCTTCTTCTGAATCCCAATAATTCTTAAATAGTCTTCTTACATCTCTAAACTTTGGATGGAAGAAGTGAATTCTCTAATTAAATCAGAACGCGAAGCCCTTGAAAATATAGCCAAAGCCAATGGGAGTTTTAAAGAATTCTATAATCATAAAGATATTGAAATAAAGAATGGGTATGTAGTGAATTTATGGCTCTTAAGAAAAGGACTTGAAACACTACATCCTGATATTAGTAAATTTAAAAAAATAAAATATATCAATATTTCGGATAATAAATTAAAAACTCTTCCACAAGAAAGTATAGAAGAGTTAATGAAATTGCCAGAAATGAGAATAGACGCAGTAAAAAATATTTTTGATGAAGAAACAAAAGAATTCTTAGAAAACATGGGTAAAGAATATGTTTGGATTTATTATTTATAATATATTCTTTTTTACAACTATTCTTAAATACTCTAAAATTAAAAAGATTATATGGAAGATAAAGTTGATTTTGAGAAATATGAGAATGCCAGAATACGCGGAGAATTAATATTTTTTGGAGGGATCGCCTTATTAGGAATATTATCTGGAAGTGTGTGGGCTATTAATGATTACTTTAAAAATCTAGAGCAAAAAACACAAGACAATGAAATTATTGATACAACAAGAACAGATTTAACCAACTATCAAAGTTCAATTAATTATTTTGAAGCAAAAGATTCATCTTATATAACTCAATAATTCTTAAATACTTTCAATCATTCAATTATTTATGTTAGGAGATTATTTATCAAAAGAAGATATTGAAGCAAAATTAATTGGTAAAGGAGATTTTGTACAAATTGATTACTTATCTAAATTGTTGAAAGAAAAACTTCATAGAGACACTAAAAAATTTGTTTATTTGAAACTTATTGAAATTTATGAAAGAACAAGGATGTTCAATGATGTTGCAAAGATGTATGAAGGAGTTGCAAGTATATCAATTGCTTTTTCAGAACAAATAAAAAATCACCTTAAAGCTACAGAATATTATATTCGAGCTGGATTTTTTGATAAAGCAGATTATTCTATGAGAAAAGCCCTGAATGAGGCTAATTCTGTTGAAAGAGGGGAGATTAATTTTGCTGTTAAAGATTTTTATAAAAGGTTAGCAGAAACATATGAGAGAGAATTAAAACGAAATCATGCTGCAAAAATATATGAAAAACTGCTTGAAATGAGTATAACAGACCAAGAACGAAGAGAAATTAAGGAAAAACTAATGGAATTATATGAAAAATTAGGTAGATTAAAGGAATTCTATGCTATGAAGAGGTTTGAAGAAAGGGAGTTTTGATATTTCTATTACAATAATATTTTTAAAATATATTCTGTAGAGATTAATATGAAAACTTACGAAATTGTTGGGAGAGTTAATTATGATAGACCATTGCTCTCTGCAGAATTCTCTGCCATTGTATCTGAAAAATCTAGAGGAAAAGCTAAGAATCTTTTAGAAAAAAAACTTAAAGGAAAAGATAAATCTATACAGAGTTTAACTATTCAGAGTTTAACTATTGATAAAATTATTGAAATTGATCCAAATAAAGAAGGAGTATTATCTTGCAATATATCCTCCTATAGATAAAAATCAAACAGAAAATTTCTTGAAGAGAAGGAGTTTTGGTTACAGTTATTCCTGCTTATATCCTTGCTATAACAAATACATACGCAAATATCTGGAGGTTATTTTAATAATGTCTTCCTATTCTATAAACCCTGAATTTTTTCTCTTTCTTATTTCCTGGCCAAGTAAAATATGTTACAGTTTGAAAATGCTCAGAAATATTTTTTATTCTATCATGAGTAATATAGCACCACGTACCAGGTTTTATCTCTAGTTCACCTCTAACTGTAAATGAAAAGTGAATCTGTAACAATAAAAGTTTTCTTAGGTTTAGGCCATTTAGTTGAGAATGTCCTAGAAGACTCTAACCTCCCAATATACTTTTTGGTCGGATAAAGTACACCTTCTTCTATTGTTTTACATGCTGATAACCCAATTGTTGAAGCAAGTGCAATCGCTCCCAATATTTTATTTATTGTTTTCATCTTATTTCTAAAACTTCCTGTAATATTTTTTATTGTATGGTTTGAATATCCACTTTATCCCGGCTCTCCAGACATTTTTATTAATGTTTTTTGAAATTCCAAAGTTTATTCCTGCTTCGTTTTTGAATGTTTTTTCTACATCTAATCCAATTATTTTATTCACTGAACTTATTTCAGAAGTTTCTAATATACTATATTGAATTGTTTTTGTGTGGACTTCGTTTGATACCCCTATTGCTGTTTTTATTCCCATTGTCCAATCATTTTTTGTTATTGGTTTGTATTTTAAACCAAAGTTTGTTTGCATTTTTGAATAACTACCTCTATTAGTATATAGACCTGTCTCTAATTCTGCAAAAATTCTTTTTGTTATTTCTTTTTCTGCTAGTGTTTCAATACCTAAACATCCTTCAGAAATTTCCTCTATTTGAGCAGTAGTGTATGTAACACCAGCTTTAATTTTTATATCGTTTTTTTGGGCCTTTAAAGGCATAAAAAATAATGTGAACAATCCCAAACCTACTCCTGCTTTTTTTATTTTGTTTGTTAATTTTTTCATTTTGTACCCTCTATTGGTTTAACTGGCCTGTAAATATTATTTTCATTTTTCACAACTGTATTTTTATAAGTTCCTGGTTTTAATTCGTGGTTTTTTACTGGAATTAAATAAAAGAATAATTTTCCTGCTTCGTGTTCTTCTCTAAAAGAAACAAATGGGTAGAAATAATCCTCTTCAAATATTTTAATTTTCTTCAGCCCTTCCTTATTCCAAACCTCTGTAGCCAATTTTTCATGACCAGCCATATCTTCCATACTTGGATAAGGTTTTTCATTAACGAATTCCACTTCATCAGCTATTTTGTCTTTCAACCCATAATCAACTCTTACTTGTTTTGGTATGTAAAACCCATCAAGAAACACTTGTTTTTTCTTAATATAACATGGAGATATTGTAAAAGGCAACTCCCCTTCAGAAGCCATTGTTTTTTGAATTAAAAATTTCTTTCCATGAATTCTCTTCATTTCTGAATTTTCATCTGTTAAAACTTTTCCAACAGAGCAACTACTAAAACAGATTGCAAAAGATAATAATAAATTTGTTAGTGTTTTCATTTTTCTTTTATAAATTTTTTCTTGAAATCATTCTGTAGCTTGAGAATTATTCTTTATAAATATTATTGCGTTATAGCAAGACGGTTTGATTATTTTTGTTGTTGATTATCCTGCACATGATAGTGAACATCCGCTTAAGAATATAGAAGTTCGTGCTGTTGTAATATCCAAATATAGAAAAATTAAGAATCTCTTAGAAAAAAACTTAAGGAAGATATAGCTATATATTTTACGGATAACTATTACTAATAAAAAACTCTAAAAATTCACACCTCAAATCTGTAAGAATGACCAATTTGGCTTTCTAGTTTTTGTAAATCAATTTTTTTAAAGCTGCAAAGAATTTCATTTTGGTTTAATATTACATCCCAAACCTACAAAAACCTGATGATCTGGTTTCCTCTCATAATTAAATGACCCATACCATTTTCCATTATAAATAGTCGCGGAAGCACCATAAAATCCCATTTCTCCTTTATCATTTGCACCAATAGTAACACTATAATAAGATGATTGGTTTTCAATCATAAATCTTCCTCTGGCATTTAACTCTGGGCTTGCGTAGAAGAATAACGAAGCCTTATCAATAAATGAAAAAACCTTAGGCAGGGGTAGTTGATATTTCAACCCTAATTTTGCGCCGCCATACATACCTGTTATTTTATTGTAATCAACGCCATCCATATAAAAAACATGGTCAAATTTTGTGAATCTGTTAGGTTTGGTATATTTTTTGTTGGGAGTCACAAGATAAGAAAAAGTATAAAGTATGGGTAAACTAAGGAACACTGCTTCTTTTCTAACAGTTCCTGGAGGATCATTAAAAAACAATCTACTTGCCCATCCAGCAGGAGTTTCTGACATCCATCCAACATCATTATTCCCATGTGTGTCATGGGGATATCTTACACCACGCCAACCAAAAAGACCTTCAGTTCTTGTAATAGGGATGCTACTATTCACATACATCCAGTAGGAAAGATGTTCTCCAACAGAAGATATCGCAACCTGTCCCAAGAAAAATCTGATAAACTCACCAAAATTATCTGCCTGGTTTAACGCATACTCAAAAGCAGATGCTCCTTGTACTACAGCATTTATTTTCCCATAACCCCCTTTAGATGTCCACCAAAATTTACCAGAATGTAAGCCATACTGCTGAGCCCAGCTAGCTTTAATAGCTGCATCCAAAGACCCTATATCTACTACATTATCAGTTTGCGCAATTAGCTGTTGAACCTTATTAGGCATCTTTGAACCAATTACCTTATTATCAAGGCTGAATGTCTTTGATAATATTGCTCTTAATAAATGTGCTGTATTATTTTCACTAAAATTAATAATAGGGAAACCTTCATTATGATTAATATAAAAGAAACGGGTATTATAATCAAGGCAAAAGAAACGAGTTTTTGAAATTTCACCCAAGATCTCTGGAGTAATGTAATCTTTTTCTGATTCAGGAGGGAGGTCTATAGAATATTCAAAATCCAGTTTTGATTTTTTAGGTGTAGTTGGTGAGCTAGTAAAAATATTCATTTTTGCTTCTAGATTAGAATTTGTTGTATCATTTACTGCAGGTAGTTGTGCATAGGAAGAACTAATTAAAGACATATGCGCTATTCCAAAAGATAATATGTATTTCAACAAATTTTTTTTCATATTTTTTCTTGAACTTAATTTACCTTTTTCATTAATTTTTGTTTCTAAATTATTCCTATCTTCTTCCATTTTTTCAAAGAATTAAATGAATTTATAAGTATTTAGATAATTTCAGTAACCTTTAAAAACCCATCCGGGTTGTAATTATATTAGAAAGATATCACAGATTATTATTAATCACGATCACAATTAATTTCAGATTCATATTTGTCTTTGAAGGTGAACTGACGTAAGTCAGATATTTTTCTAAGTAATTAAATTAAATAGGAGAAAAAAACAATGAAAATTAAAAATTTTCAAGCACTCAAACTCCAGTTACAAGGAGTTTGAACATGGCAAAAATAAGTCCAGTATCAATAAAATACATGATACATGCGAATTTTACAGCCGAAGGTGCATTAGAAAAACCAGATGTAATTGGTGCTTTATTTGGTCAAACAGAAGGTTTACTTGGCGCTGATTTAGAAATGAGAGAACTGCAAAAAGAAGGAAAGATTGGTAGAATTGAAGTTGATTTAGAAAGAAAAGATAAGAAAACAGTTGGTACAATTAAGATTCCTACTGCATTAGATCAATCAGAAACTACTTTAATTGCAGCTGCTGTTGAAACTATTGAAAGAATGGGTCCATGTGACTCTCAAATTGAAGTAGAAAAAATTGAAGATGTTAGAGGGAGCAAGAGAGACTACATTATTGAGAGAGCAAAAAAATTAATGAAAGAAATTGAAGGTTCAACAGATTCTAGAGAAATTTCAAATGAGATTAAGGATTCCAAAAAAATTGCTGGAGTTTCAGAGTATGGAAATGAGAAACTTCCTTGTGGAGATATTTCTGGAAAAGAAGTAATTGTTGTTGAAGGTAGAGCAGATGTTCTTAATCTAATGAGAAATGGTGTCAATAATGTAATTGCAATGAATGGAACAAAGCTTCCAGACTCTATTAAAAAATTAAGTGAAGAAAAAGATATAACTCTTTTTATTGATGGAGATAGGGGTGGAAAGCTAATTGCCCAAAATGTTGTTGATAATGCAAAAGTAGCATATATTGCAGTTGCGCCTGACGGAAAAGAAGTTGAAGAATTAACTGGAAAAGAAATCATAGCAAATCTAAGAAAAAAAGTTTCTGTAGAAGATTTCTTTTCTAAATCTTCTTCTAAAAGAACAAAAGAAGAAGCAGGCCACACCCCTTTGCAAAACCCCGAAGAGAAATTTAAATTAAGTGAAGAGAATAAAAATAAACTTAAAGAAATTTCTAAAAAGAACCAAGGTTCTGGAAAAGCTATTCTTTTAGACGAGAAATTAGAAGAAATAAAAACAATTTCAACAAGAAGTTTGACTGGTTTTTTAAGAAAGAATAGATCAAAACCTTTAGCCATTATAATTGATGGTACGGTTACAAATTTTATTATACAAATTGCAGAAGAAATTAATTGTAAAGTTATAGTTGCTAAGAATTTTGCAACAACTGATACAAATATCCAATTACTGAGTTTGTAATTCTTGAGAATATAAATCTTTATAAATAGTTAATCCAAAAGATGTTCTATGGGATATTTAGAATTAGACTTAAGAGAATTCTTTAAAAAAGCAGGATATGAAACTCAGATATCAATAGCTAAAAAAATATTAAAAGAAGATTCTGGGTATAGTAAAAATCTAGGGACTATGAAAGCTACTCTTAGCAGCATCATGAGTGGTAGACGAAAACCTTCAAAAAATCTTATTCAAGTATTTGGTAAAATATCTATTGATACAGAGAAGTTTTTAGAAATCTTAGATAAATATCCCAAAAAACAACCTCCCTCTCTCCTAGAAAAAGAACTTGATGATGTTTACTATTCATTTAAACAAAATTTTTCTGAAGAAGATCTTCATCCTCAGAAAGGTATGCTTTTAAAATTTAGAAAATTTACAAAAAAATATATAAAAGAGGAATGATTTTTTTTTGAAAAAAAGTCACTCTATGTCAGGACAACCAGGTATAACGTAGTAACTATAAAATTACAACAGATAGTAAGATTTATAAATATAAATATATGGGTATAAATACAGAAAAAATTTCTGTATCAAATAAATAAAATGAACACAAAAATGAACACAAAGAACCTTATGGTTTCTTTCTGTACGATTGCAATTGCTTTGTTCTTAGTTGGATTTGCTGGTGCAGCT
>Ga0180009_10003708_pt1 | contig 17236 bp, 17 predicted proteins | sample OS_PC_MetaG_FD_123537 | JGI IMG/M metagenome (GOLD analysis project Ga0180009, IMG submission 123537) | Groundwater microbial communities from the Aspo Hard Rock Laboratory (HRL) deep subsurface site, Sweden - OS_PC_MetaG | ecosystem: Environmental > Aquatic > Deep subsurface > Groundwater... | reverse complement strand
TGCAGGACGAGGCCGCCAACAAGATGCAGGAGTGGTTCGCCTCGGGGCTCAACAACTGGGACATCAGCCGCGATGCGCCCTACTTCGGCTTCGAGATTCCAGACGCGCCGGGCAAGTATTTCTATGTGTGGCTGGACGCGCCGGTGGGCTACATGGCGAGCTTCGCCAAATACGCCAAGGACAACGGGCTCGACTTCGACGCCTGGTGGGGGGCGGACGCCAAGACCGAGCTGGTGCACTTCATCGGCAAGGACATCCTGTATTTCCATGCCCTGTTCTGGCCGGCGATGCTCAAATTTTCCGGCCACCGCCTGCCGACCGCGGTGTACGCGCACGGCTTTCTGACGGTGAACGGGCAGAAGATGTCGAAGTCGCGCGGCACCTTCATCACCGCCGACAGCTACCTCGCGCAGAAGCTCAATCCCGAGTGGCTGCGCTACTACTACGCCGCCAAGCTCAACGGCTCGATGGAGGACATCGATCTGAACCTTGATGACTTCGTCGCGCGGGTGAACTCGGACCTGGTCGGCAAGTTCATCAACATCGCCAGCCGCACCGCCGGATTCATCCACAAGAACTTCGATGGCATGCTCGCCGACGGCGTGGCGAACCTGGAGCTGATCGGCGACTTCCAGGCTGCAGCCGGCACCATCGCCGCGCATTACGAGGCCCGCGATTACGCCAAGGCCTTAAGAGAAATCATGGCGCTGGCCGACCGCGCCAACCAGTACGTGGCCGACGAAAAGCCGTGGGAACTGGCGAAGAAGCCCGAAGCGGTCTATCGATTACATGAAGTGTGCACGGTCGCGCTGAACTGCTTCCGCCTGCTGACGCTGTACCTGAAACCGGTGCTGCCGAAGCTGGCGGAAGAGGTCGAAGCCTTCCTCAACATTCCGCCGCTGGCCTGGGAAGATTCCCAGAGCCTGTTCATCCGCCACCGCATCAACGCGTACAACCACCTGATGACCCGTATCGACCCGAAAGCAATTGAAGCCATGGTAGACGCCAACAAACAGAACCTCGAACCGACTCCGGCCCCCGCACCGGTGCGCCATGCCGAAGCGAAAGCGCACAGCGATGCCAAGGCCGCTTCACCCTCTCCTCAACCCTCTCCCCTCAAGGGAGAGGGAGCAAACGTTGCCGCAGATGCGGCGACAATCTCGATCGACGACTTCGCCAAGATCGACCTGCGCATCGCGCGCATCGCCAATGCCGAGCACGTCGAGGGCGCCGACAAGCTGTTGCGGCTGACGCTCGACCTCGGCGAACTCGGCACGCGCCAGGTGTTCGCCGGCATCAAGTCGGCCTATGCGCCTGAAGCGCTGGTGGGGCGGATGACGGTGATGGTCGCCAACCTGGCGCCACGCAAGATGAAGTTCGGCATGAGTGAAGGCATGGTGCTTGCCGCCTCCGGCGACGCGCCCGGACTCTTCATCCTGTCGCCCGACAGCGGCGCACAGCCGGGCATGAAGGTGAAGTGATCGCGCAATGAAAACGCGGCGCCTGCTCATTCACGGCCGGGTGCAGGGAGTGTGGTTTCGCGAATCCATGCGCAGCGAGGCCCTGCGGCTGAATGTGACTGGCTGGGTGCGCAATACGCCGGACGGCACGGTCGAGGCGGTGGTCCAGGGTGAAGACGCCGCCGTCGACGCGCTCATCGAATGGGCGCACCGTGGCCCGCCACAGGCGCGGGTCGACCGGGTCGAAATCGAGCCGGGCGAATCGCTCGGGCCTATCAGCGGATTCGACAAGCGGGTGGATTAAGTGCGGTGGATGCGGAGCGGAGTAATCGGGCCCGGCGCAGTTTGCTTTGCGGCGGCACGCACCCTACGGACAAAAAAATGCCCAGCTCAGTGAAGAGCCGGGCAGAGTATCCACCAAAGGAGGAGGATTGGAGGAGACAACACCAAGTGCCATTGCGGCGACCTCAGTGTTATTAGAATAATCTAATATTATTGAATTCATGTCAACACTTTGTTACACAAAACCCGTAAAAGCGTCGTTTTGTACCAGCCAGTTGGCTGGGAATCCGCAAATGAATCAGTAAATGACGTTGACCGCCTCGGGCTTGAGCCAGCCGGCCAGCGATTCGATCAGCCGGTCGTCCAGCCGCACCCGCCAGTCCTCGCCCAGGCGCACCCGGCAACGGGCGCTGGGGGTGTGGTAATCCACCCAGACCGGGCAACCGCCCTCCTGCACCTTGTAGGGTGCAAGCAGCTCGGCCAGCTTGCGCCCGCTGTGGGACTGGCCATGGCATTGGCCGTTGCACGCCAGTTGCAGGCCCTGGGCAAAGCGGGTGCGTGCACCCGCCAGATCGTAGATCCGCTCCGCCGTGACCCGCATTCCGCCTGAGTAGTCGTCGCGGTTGACCTTGCCCTCGATGACCAGCAGGGCGTCGTCCTTCAGCAGATGGCGGCTCTGCTCGTAGAGTTCGTTGAATATCACCACCTCGACCTGCGCGGTGGCGTCGTCCAGCAGCAGGATCAGCATCTTGCCGCGCCGCGTCATCTGGGTGCGCAGCGAGACGGCAATGCCGGCCAGCATCACCGGATCGCGCGAGGGCTCCAGGCTGTCGAGCTGCCGCTTGGCAAAGCTGGACACCTCGGCCAGATACGAGGTGAAAGGGTGGCCGCTGAAGAAATAACCCAGCGCGGATTTTTCCTGCAGCAGTTTTTCCTGCTCGGGCCACACCGGCGCGTCGATCAGGTCCTCGCCGCAGCCGTCAAGCGCTTCGCCGAACAGACCGACCTGGCCGCCGCTCCTCGCCGCGCGGTCGGCGGTTTCGAGCGCCGCGCCGACCGAGGCCATCAGGCTGGCGCGGTGCTCATTCAAGGCATCGAACGCACCCGCTTTCACCAGCGCTTCCAGCGTGCGACGGTTGAGGTAGCGCTTGTCAACGCGGCGTACCAGGTCAAATAAGCCTTTATACGGTCCGTTGGCTTCACGTTCGGCGACGATCGCGCCAATTGCTGCTTCGCCACTGCCCTTGATCGCGCCCAGTCCATAGCGGATTTCGGTCTTGCTGACCGGCTCGAAGCGATAGCCCGACAGATTGATGTCGGGCGGCAGCATGGTCAGCCCGTTGGCGCGGCAGTCCTCATAGAAGATTCGCACCTTGTCGGTATCGGACATCTCCGACGACATCGTCGCCGCCATGAATTCGGCCGGGTAATAGGCCTTGAGCCAGGCGGTGTGATACGCCACCAACGCATACGCGGCCGAGTGCGACTTGTTGAAGCCGTATTCGGCAAATTTCTCCATCAGGTCGAACAGGCGCTCGGCGACCTTGGTATCCGCCCCGCGCTTGGCCGCGCCGGCGAGGAAAATCTCGCGCTGCTTGGCCATTTCCTCGGGCTTCTTTTTGCCCATGGCGCGCCGCAGCATGTCGGCGGCACCGAGGCTGTAGCCCGCCAGGATCTGCGCCACCAGCATCACCTGCTCCTGGTAGACGATGATGCCGTAGGTGGATTTCAGTACCGGCTCGAGATCGGGGTGAAAGTATTCCGGCTTCTGCCTGCCCTGCTTGCGCGCGATGAAGTCGTCCACCATGCCGGAGCCGAGCGGGCCTGGGCGGTTCAAGGCCATCAGCGCGATGATGTCTTCGAAGCAGTCGCCCTTGAGCTTCTTTTCCAGATCCTTGGCCGAGCGCGACTCGGACTGGAACACCGCGGTGGTGTTGCCGTCGGCGAACAGCTTGTACACAGCCGGATCGTCGAGCGGCAGCTCTTCCAACTGGAAATGGGTGCGGTCTTCATGCCGCTGCACGAAGCGCACTGCTTCGGCCAGGATGGTCAGCGTGCGCAGCCCAAGGAAGTCGAACTTGACCAAGCCAATCGCTTCCACGTCGTCCTTGTCGAACTGCGACACCGCCGCGTCCGAGCCTTCGGCCTGGTACAGCGGACAGAAATCGGTGAGCCTGCCCGGCGCGATCAGCACGCCGCCCGCGTGCATGCCGACGTTGCGGGTGATGCCCTCGAGCTTTTCCGCCAGGGGAAGCAACTCGGCGAGTTCTTCCTCATTCCGCGCGCGCTCGTCGATCTGCGGTTCCTTCTCGCGCGCCTCGGCGAGCGAAATGCCGAGCTCGTTGGGCACCAGCTTGACGAACTTGTCGACGAACAGATACGGCAGGTCGAGCACGCGGCCGACGTCGCGCAGCACCGCCTTGGCCGCCATGGTGCCGAAGGTGGCGATCTGCGACACCGCCGCGTGGCCGTATTTCTCCTTGACGTACTGGATCACCCGGTCGCGCCCGTCCTGGCAGAAGTCGATGTCGAAGTCGGGCATCGACACCCGTTCGGGGTTGAGGAAACGCTCGAACAGCAGGTCGTAGGCCAGCGGATCGAGGTCGGTGATGCGCAAGCTGTAGGCGACCAGCGAACCGGCACCGGAGCCGCGCCCCGGCCCCACCGGCACGCCGTTGTTCTTGGCCCAGTTGATGAAGTCGGCCACGATCAGGAAGTAGCCGGGGAAACCCATCTGGATGATCGTCCCGAGCTCGAACTCCAGCCGCTCGGTGTACTCCGTCAGCCTGGAAGCACGCACCGCCTCATCGGGATAGAGGTGGGCCATGCGTTCGGCGAGGCCCTCGAAGGAACGCTGCCGCATATAGTCGTCGAGGCTCAGGCCGGCTGGCGTCGGAAAGTCGGGCAGCTGGCTCTTGCCGAGCTCCAGCGTGAGGTTGCAGCGCTTGGCGATTTCCACGCTGTTCTGCAAGGCCTGCGGCAAGTCGGCAAACAGCTCGGCCATTTCGTCCGGCGACTTGAAATATTGCTCGGCGGTGAACGGCCGCGGCCGGCGCGGATCGCCCAGCATCATGCCTTCGGCGATGCAGACGCGCGCCTCGTGCGCCTTGAAATCGTCCGGCGCCACGAACTGGATCGGGTGGGTGACCACCGCCGGCAGGTTCAGCGCCGCGCCGATGTCCAGCAGACCGTCGATCAGGTGCTCGGCATGCGGCTGGCCGTAGCGCTGCAGCTCCAGGTAATAGCGTCCGGGAAACAGCGCAGCCCAGGTTTCGGCGGCCGCGCGCGCGGCATCCGGCTTGTCGTCGAGCAGTGCCTGCGCGACGTTGCTGGCATCGCCGCCCGACAGCGCCAGCAGGCCGTCGGTGCCGTCACGTAGCCATGCGGGATCGATCTCCGCGCGGCCGCGGTGGATATTGTCCTGATAGGCGCGGGTCAGCAGTTCGCACAGGCGGCGATAGCCTTCGCGGTGCTGCACCAGCAACAGCAGGCGCGAGGGCCGATTGCGGTCGGCGGCATTGGTCACCCAGACGTCGCAGCCGAACACCGGCTTGATGCCGGCGCCGCGCGCCGCGCGGTAGAACTTTACCCAGCCAAAGGTGTTGGACAGGTCGGACAGCCCGAGCGCCGGCATGCCGATGCTCTTGGCGCGCTTGACGGCCTCACCCACCCGCACCAGGCCATCGGCGATGGAGTATTCGGTGTGCAGGCGGAGGTGGATGAAGCGCGGGTCGGTCATGGGGCGGCAGCGGGGAAGCGAGTGGCTATTTTAACGCTGCTGAACCGACGTCCAAAAACAAAAAGGCAGCCGAAGCTGCCTTGATGTTTAAACAACTGCCTGAATCCACCCGCAAGGGGCAGGCCGTGGTTGTAAAGCCGATTAATCGGCTACAACCACACTCAATTCGCGCGACGCTTGAATTCGTTGGTACGCGTGTCGATCTCGATCATGTCGCCGATTTCGACGAAAGCCGCCACCGGCAGCTCATACCCGGTGGGCTTGATGCGGGCCGGCTTCATGACCTTGCCCGAGGTGTCGCCGCGCACGGCGGGTTCGGTGTATTCGACTTCGCGCACGACGGTGGTAGGCATCTCGACCGAGATTGCCTTGCCGTCGTAGAACACCACTTCGACCGGCATGCCGTCGTCGAGGTAGTTCAGCGCGTCGCCGAGGTTGTCGCCTTCGACTTCATACTGGTTGTATTCGCTGTCCATGAACACGTACAGCGGATCGGCAAAGTAGGAGTAGGTGCATTCCTTGCGATCGAGGTTGACGGTTTCAAACTTGTCGTCGGCACGGTAGACGCTTTCCGTGCCCGAACCGGTCAGCAGGTTCTTCAGTTTCATCTTGACGACGGAGGAATTGCGGCCCGACTTCGAGAATTCGGCCCTTTGCACCACCATCGGGTCTTTGCCGATCATCACGACGTTGCCGGCGCGGAGTTCCTGTGCGATTTTCATGAGTGTGTGTCCTGCTGCGAGAGCGCTAAGGGTTTGAGAAAACCCGGGATTTTAACTTATTTTCAGCAAAATCAACCAGCTTCGCAGTAAGTCGGCCAGCCCGCTCCAGCCGCCCGCACCAGGCTTCGGCATGGCGTTCGATCGCCGCTTGGTGCGCACGCCAGGCCGCCCAGCTGGCGGCGATGCCCTCCCCGGCCGGCATGCCGTTCCAGTGCCGCCAGAGCGCGCTGACCGCGTGCGCCACCGCCGCATCCAGCCCTTCGGTGTAGTGCGCCAGCAGCGCGTGGGTCTTGTCCCAGTGCGCCGCGTCGGTCTGCGGATAGGCCTGCCACACCAGCGGGCGCGCCGCCCACTGCGCACGCACGCAGGAATCCTCGCCGCGCACGAAATTCAGGTTGCACGCCCACAACAGCTGGTCGTAGGTGTCCTGATCCAGAAACGGCAGGACTTGCAGCCGCAAGGCGCCGCGCTGGTGCGTCGAGCCCGCCTGCAGGCCGGCAACCGACAGCCACGCCGCCAGTTGCGGAATGACCCGTCCCTCGGGGACAAGACAAGTGACAGGCTGCGGGTCGGCCGCCCAGGCGTCGAGCAGGTCGGGCAAGGCCGGATTCTCGTAGGCGAACAGCGACACCCGCAGTTCATCCGCCTGCTGTGGCGCCAGCCCCAGCGCACGCCAGAATGCCGGACAACCGTCCCGCACGAAGGCGGCGCGCCGCGTGGCCAGATCGGCCTCGGCCAGCAGGCCGCCGGTATCCGCCGTATAGCCGGGAAAAAAGAAATACCGCGTCAGCGGCAGCCGCGGATGCGGGGACGGCAGGCCGTGGTGTTCGGCCACCCACGGCTCGGCAGACAGGTATTCGAGATTGATCCAGACCGGCGGCGGCGACTGCGCACCCATTGTCTCCAGGTAGATCTCCGGCAGGACGCAGCCAAAGGCGTCGACCACCACCTGTGCCGGCTCGGTTGCAGCAAACGGCGTGCGCCAGGCACAGACCGTCACGCCCTCGCGAAGCTGCGTGTCGGCATCCGGATCGATTGCCGGCCAGAGATGCCGGAAGGCCTGCAGGTCGTCCACCCACAGCCGCACGTCCAGGTCATGCTCGCGCACCAGCCCGCGCGCCAGCCGCCAGGCGATGCCGATGTCGCCATAGTTGTCGATGACGGTGCAGAAAATGTCCCAGCGGGTGCGCATGGCCCGCATCCTACCGTATCGACCTCAATAAAATCCGGGTTGAAATGAAACCACAGTCGGGCCAGTCCCTTGTTTATTCACACTTTCCCTCTTGTAAAAACCGATACGCGGGAGTAAAAAGCAATCAGTTTGGTTTCAAGAACCGTGCAGGTTTGGCATTACCGCTGGGGCATTACCGGGTAGCGCGCTTGAATTCAGACCGACGGCCAAAAAAATCACGCCGTCATGTCATCCGCAGACGCAATTGCGCTCACCGCGGTTATGTTCGTGTCTCGCCAAGGAGGGAGTTTGAATGGCAACAGGTACCGTCAAGTGGTTCAGCGACGCCAAGGGTTTTGGCTTCATCACCCCCGATGATGGCGGTGAGGATGTGTTCGCACATTTCTCCGCCATCCAGTCCAACGGCTTCAAGACCCTGAAAGAAGGTCAAAAAGTCACGTTCGAAGTCAGCCAGGGTCCCAAGGGAAAGCAGGCTTCCAACATCCAGCCGCAGGGTTGAGTTGTTGAACTGGCAATAAAAAACCCCGCTTCGGCGGGGTTTTTTATTGCCCAAATGCTGGCCTACATCTTCGCGACCATCACCTCGGCGAACGCCGAGCACTTCACCTCGGTCGCGCCGTCCATCAGCCGTGCGAAGTCGTAGGTCACGGATTTCGCCGCGATGGCTTTTTCCATGCTGGCAACGATCAGGTCGGCCGCCTCGATCCAGCCCAGGTGGCGCAACATCATTTCGGCCGACAGGATCAGCGAGCCCGGGTTGACGTAGTCCTTGCCGGCGTACTTGGGCGCGGTGCCGTGGGTGGCTTCGAACATCGCCACGGTGTCCGACAGGTTGGCGCCCGGCGCGATGCCGATGCCGCCGACTTCCGCCGCCAGCGCGTCGGATATGTAGTCGCCGTTCAGGTTCAGTGTGGCGATCACGTCGTACTCGTCCGGACGCAGCAGGATCTGCTGCAGGAAGGCGTCGGCGATCACGTCCTTGATCACGATGCCGTTCGGCAATTCCATCCACGGGCCTTCGCCGATCAGCTTGGCGCCGAACTCGCGCGCAGCGAGCTCATAGCCCCACTTCTTGAAGCCGCCTTCGGTGAACTTCATGATGTTGCCCTTGTGCACCAGGGTCACCGAGCGGCGCTTGTTGTCGATCGCGTACTGGATCGCCTTGCGGATCAGCCGTTCCGAGCCCTCGATCGACACCGGCTTGATGCCGATGGCCGAGCTCTCGGGGAAGCGGATCTTGGTCACGCCCATTTCCTTTTGCAGGAATTCGATGACCTTTTTCACCTGGTCGGAGTTCGCTTCCCACTCGACGCCGGCGTAGATGTCCTCGGTGTTCTCACGGAAGATCACCATGTCGACCTTTTCCGGCGCCTTGACCGGGCTGGGCACGCCGGTGAAGTAGCGCACCGGGCGCAGGCACACATAGAGGTCGAGCATCTGGCGCAGCGCGACGTTGAGCGAGCGCATGCCGCCCGAGGTCGGCGTGGTCAGCGGGCCCTTGATCGAGATCACATACTCCTTCACCGCCTGCACGGTCTCGTCCGGCAGCCACTGGTCGCCGCCGTAGACCTTGACTGACTTCTCGCCCGCGAACACTTCCATCCAGGCGATGGCTTTTTTACCGCCATAGGCCTTGGCCACCGCGGCATCGACCACGCGGCGCATCGCCGGCGTGATGTCGACGCCAGTGCCGTCGCCCTCGATGAAGGGAATGATCGGCGTGTCGGGCACGTTCAGCGAATTGTCGGCGTTGACGGTGATTTTCTGGCCGTTGGCGGGGATCTGGATGTGCTGATAAGTCATGGCGGGATAAATTAAGGTGAGTGCTCGGGTAACGTTAAAATGACGGCTTTTACGACGTTCGTCTCCAGCGTGGCGCGATTGATCCTGTTCAACAAACCTTACGGCGTGCTGAGCCAGTTCACCCCCGAGGGGCGCTGGCAGGGCCTGCGCGACCACCTCAGCGTACCCGGCGTATATGCGGCCGGGCGGCTGGACGCCGACAGCGAAGGCCTACTGATTTTAACCGATGACGGCCCGACCCAGAGCCGCATCGCCGATCCGAAGCACAAGCTGCCCAAAACCTACTGGGCACAGGTCGAAGGGGCGCCGACCGACGCCGACCTGGAGCCGCTGCGCCGCGGCGTCGACCTCGGCGATTTCGTCACCCGCCCGGCCACGGCCCGACTCATCGACGAACCCGCCGGGCTGTGGCCGCGCACCCCGCCGGTCCGTTTTCGCGCCCAGATCCCCACCGCCTGGATCGAACTCACGATCAGCGAAGGCAAGAACCGCCAGGTGCGGCGGATGACGGCGAAAATCGGCTTCCCCACGCTGCGGCTGATCCGCGCCGCCGTCGGCGAATGGGCCTTGGACACTTTGCAGCCCGGCGAATGGAAAGAACTTCATGTCTGACACTGAAACCTGGTTGCCCCATGTCGTCGTCGCCGCCATCGTCGAACGCGACGGCAAATTCCTGCTGGTCGAAGAGCACACCGCCGAAGGCCTGCGCCTCAACCAGCCGGCCGGCCACTGGGAACGCGGCGAGACGCTGATCGAGGCGGTGCGGCGCGAAACGCTGGAGGAAACCGCGCACCACGTCGAGCCGACCGCGCTGCTCGGCTGCTACACCACGCACTACCCACAGCGCGACATCACCTACCTGCGCTTTGCCTACGTCTGCAGCGTGACCGGCTTCGACGCCGAACGTGCGCTGGATACCGGCATCGTGCGCGCCGTATGGCTGACGCCGGATGAAATCGCTGCCAGCCTCGTTCCTCACCGCAGCCCGCTGGTGATGCGCTGCATGCAGGATTACCTGGCCGGGCGGCGCTTCCCGCTCGATTTCGTGAGGCATTCATGAAATCAGCCATGCATGTCATTGCGAGGCAAAGCCGAAGCAATCCAGGCTGCGTTCGCCCGCTGCTGGATTGCTTCGTCACTTCGCTCCTCGCAATGACGGGAAGCGCCCATGACTAAAGTCGTCGTCGGCATGTCGGGCGGTGTCGATTCCGCCGTTGCTGCTTATCTCCTGAAGCAGCAGGGCTACGACGTGCTCGGCGTCTTCATGAAGAACTGGGACGACGACGACAACACCGAGCAGTGCACGGCGCGGCAGGATTTTCTCGACGTGCTGGCAGTCGCCGACGTGCTCGGCATCGAGGTCGAGGCGGTCAACTTCGCCGCCGAATACAAGGAACGCGTGTTCAGCTATTTTCTCGCCGAATACCAGGCCGGTCGCACGCCGAACCCGGACGTGCTGTGCAACGCCGAGATCAAGTTCAAGGCCTTCCTCGACGACGCCATCGCGCGCGGCGCGGAATACATCGCCACCGGGCATTACGTCGGCAAGGGACAGGACGTCGCAGGCCGCGCCACGCTGCTGCGGGCCTTAGACGCCAACAAGGACCAGAGCTATTTCCTCTACCGCCTGAGTCAGGCGCAACTCTCCCCTTCCCTGTTTCCGCTGGCGCATCTGCCCAAGCCCGAGGTGCGCGCGCTGGCGCAACAGATCGGCCTGCCCAACGCCGCCAAGAAGGACAGCACCGGCATCTGTTTCATCGGCGAACGCAACTTCCGCGAATTCCTCGAACGCTACCTGCCGCGCGACCCCGGCGACATGAAGACGCCCGAAGGCCACGTCGTCGGCCGCCATCAGGGCCTGATGTATTACACGCTGGGCCAGCGCCAAGGCCTCGGCATCGGCGGAACAAAGGACGGCGGCGACGAACCGTGGTTCGTCGCCGCCAAAGATATGGCGACCAACACGCTGGTCGTGGTGCAGGGTCACGAGCATCCGCTACTCAAACGCATGACGCTGGCTGCCGGCCAGATCAACTGGATCAGCGGCGTCGCCCCCGATCCGGCCCAACCCTATACCGCCAAGACCCGCTATCGCCAGACCGATGCGCCTTGCCGCATCACGCGGCTCGACGAAGACACGCTGGAGCTCGCCTTCGAGCAGCCGCAATGGGCCGTCACGCCGGGCCAGTCGGTCGTCCTATATGACGGCGAAGTCTGCCTGGGCGGCGGCATCATTACCTGACCGTTGCGAGTGAACCGATAAGAGACTATATTCAGTCCCATCAAGAACGGAGGTTCCATGCGCTATTCCACCCAGGTCAAACCCATCAGCTATCTGAAGGCCAATGCCGCCGAAGTGCTGCAACAGCTTACCGATCAGCGCGAAGCCATGATCATCACGCAGAACGGCGAAGCCCGTGCGGTCATCCAGGACGTGGCCAGCTACGAGGAAACCCAGGAAACACTGGCCTTGTTGAAGCTGCTGGCGCTGGGCAACCAGGACGTCGAGGCTGGCAGAACACGCCCGCTGGGCGATGTCGTCAAGCGGCTACGCGCCAAGCAAGCCTGAGGCCATGCCCTACAAGGTCCTGCTGACCGCGGGCGCGGAGCGTGATCTGGAAGCACTCCACGATTACATCGCCCATCACGATTCCAAAGCGGCCGCCGACCGTGTGCTGGACAGGCTGCTGAAAGTCGCCGGCGATCTGACGACCTTTCCCGAGCGCGGCTCACACCCCCGGGAGTTGCTGGCGGTCGGCATTCACCAATACCGCCAGGTGTTTTTCAAGCCCTATCGGCTGATTTACCGGATAATCCGCACCGAGGTTGTCGTGTACCTGATTGCCGATGGCCGTCGTGACATGCAGACCCTGCTCGCGCAGCGGCTGCTCGGCGGCCCGAACTGAGTGCACGACTTTTCGACCGACTTTCTCGCTACGCATCGTATATGAGCAATTCCCCCATCCCCGCCCCCGCCGCCAACTTCATCCGCAACATCATCGACGAGCAGAACGCCGCCGGCAAATGGGGCGGCCGCGTCGAGACACGCTTCCCGCCGGAGCCCAACGGCTACCTGCATCTGGGCCACGCCAAGTCGATATTCCTGAACTTTGGCCTCGCGCGCGATTACGGCGGCGTCTGCCACCTGCGTTTCGACGACACCAACCCGGAAAAGGAAAGCCAGGAATACGTCGACGCCATCACCGAATCGGTGAAATGGCTGGGCTTCGATTGGGGCACGCATCTCTATTTCGCATCGAACTACTTCGACACCATGTACGCCTGCGCCGAGTACCTGATCAGTTCGGGCAACGCCTACGTCGATTCGCTGACCGCCGACGAGATGCGCGTCTACCGCGGCACGCTGACTGAAAAAGGAAAAGACAGCCCGCACCGCAGCCGCAGCGTCGAAGAAAACCTCGACCTCTTCCGCAAAATGCGCGCCGGCGAATTCCCCGATGGCGCCCACGTGCTGCGCGCGAAGATCGACATGGCCTCGCCCAACATCAACCTGCGCGACCCGGCGATTTATCGGATCAAGCGCGCGCATCACCACAACACCGGCGACACCTGGTGCATCTACCCGATGTACACCTACGCGCACCCGATCGAGGACGCGATCGAGCACATCACGCACTCGATCTGCACCCTGGAATTCGAGGACCAGCGGCCGTTCTACGACTGGCTGCTCGACAAGCTCGCCGACGGCGGCTTCTTCACCCGTCCGCTGCCGCAACAGATCGAATTCGCGCGGCTGAACCTCACCTACGTCGTGCTCTCCAAACGCAAGCTGATCCAGCTGGTCGACGAAAAGCACGTCAGCGGCTGGGACGACCCGCGCCTACCCACGCTTGTCGGCGCGCGCCGCCGCGGCTACACGGCGGAAGGCTTCCAGCGCTTCACCGACCAGATCGGCGTGTCGAAGTCCGACGGCTGGATCGACTACAGCGTGTTCGAAGCCTGCCAGCGTGATGTATTGAATGATTCCGCGCTACGCCGCATCGCCGTGCTCGACCCGGTCAAGCTCATCATCGACAACTACCCGGAAGGTCAGTCGGAAGACTGCTTCGCCCCCAACCATCCGCAGCAGCCCGATCTGGGCAAGCGCGCAGTGCCCTTCTCGAAAGAACTGTGGATCGAGCGCGAAGATTTCATGGAAACCCCGTCCAAGGGCTATTTCCGTTTGTTCCCGGGCAACTCCGTGCGGCTGCGCTACGGCTACGTCATCACCTGCACGGGCTGCGACAAGGATGAAAACGGCACCATCACCGCGGTGCACTGCGACTACCTGCCCGACACCAAATCCGGCACCCCGGGCGCCGACTCGGTCAAGGTCAAGGGCAACATCCACTGGGTCTCGGCGGCGCACGCGTACGAAGCCGAGGTGCGCCTGTACGACCGCCTGTTCACTACCGCCCAGCCGGGCGGAGAAAGCGGCGACTTCCTGAACGATCTGAATGCCGACTCGGTGAAGATGATCCGCGCACAGCTGGAACCGGCGCTGAAGGACGCCGCGCCTGAACAGTCCTTCCAGTTCGAGCGGCACGGCTACTTCGTCGCCGACCGCGTCGACTCGAAAGCAGGGGCGCCGGTGTTCAACCGGACAGTGACGCTGAAGGATTCGTGGGTGAAAGGTAGTCTTTGATTTAGCTGATCGGGCTCACGGCAACCCAATCGTGCCGTGCTTTACTTGAACCTGCCGCGTACGCACTCGAAGAAATAGCGCCACCTCAGAGGAAGTGACCGCAGGATCGAGCAAGCGGTCAGTTTCAACAGTGACCCTTGTTATTAAGCTGTCATCTTCAAGCAAACAAAAAAACGGCGTTTCATCTTCACTCGGACAGGCGTCCTTTGGGAGCGCAGTAGGCTCCGAAGGAAGTTTCAAGGCATCGAAAAGTGTTTTTAGTCGATTATCAAGATCGCCCCCGCTCGTAATGATTGCGCCAGGAGTTTGAGGCCACAGAAGCTGAAGATCCAGTTCTGCCACCAGCCCAAATTTTTCTGACACAAGGGGAGCAAAAGTAAATCCATTCTTCCGCGAGAGCAGGTTTATTGCAGCAGGGGCGGCTGGGTCGTCAAGAAATCCTCGAAAGTTACTGAGTGGGATTTCCCGCCATAAAGCGCTCATCTGCCGGTGGAAATGGCGACGAAGATCATGCTTATGTCTCGGCGTCGCGCTATTCCCAGATTTCAATTCCCCTCTGTAATAAAGAGTAAATTGCATGACGGTTGTATCTCTTTCCCGGTCGAATTACTTAAGGCGCCCGCCAAATTTCCCCTCCGCCTTCGCCACCTTCGGAGCAACCACAAACTGGCAATAGGGTTGATGGGGATTCTGCTCGTAATAGCGCTGGTGATAATCCTCGGCTGGATAGAAGGTCGTCGCCTCGGCCACTTCCGTCACGATAGACGCGCCGAACTGCTTTGAAGCATTCAGCTCGGCAATCACCGCTTCCGCTTCGGATTTCTGCTCGGGCGTGTGCCAGAAGATCGCCGAGCGGTATTGCGTGCCTACGTCATTGCCCTGGCGGTTGAGTTGGGTGGGGTCGTGCAGGGTGAAGAAGACGTCGAGCAATTCCCGAAACGAAATCACGTCCGGATCGAACGTCACCTGCACCACTTCGGCGTGGCCAGTGTCGCCGTTGCAGATGTCGCGGTAGGTCGGGTTGAGGGTGTGGCCACCCATGTAGCCGGAAACCGCGGACTCGACGCCGCGCAGGCGGTTGAACACGGTTTCGATGCACCAGAAACAGCCGCCTGCGAGAGTTGCTACTGCGTGGGCCATGATGCTCGTCCTTAATATCGAGTGGGGATTGCTTCGACCGGGGCTCGCAATGACGGTTCAGACGACGGGCACGGTGTCCTGGAACGACGCGCGCGTCATCAACTTGTCGAAGAGTTTCGCCAGATTGGGGTGGGCGGCGCGCCAGTCGATGTCGGCAAAACGCAGCCCCAGGTAGCCGAGCGTGCAGCCGCAGGCGACGTCGGCGAGCGTCATGCTGTTGCCGAGGTACCAGGGTTTTTCGCCGAGGGCTTCGGACAGCGCTTCGAGGCCGCGGAACAGGGTTTTCTCCTGCAGCACCAGCCAGTCGGTGCTCTGTTGTTCGGGCGCGCGCTTCTTCTCCAGAAACACGGCCACCGCAGCATCGGTGACGCCATCGGCCAGTGCCTCGACGCCGCGCACCATCATGCGGGCTTTCGGTTCACTCGGGATCAGGTGCGCCACCGGGCTGACGTGGTCGAGGTATTCGACGATCACGCGCGAATCGAATACGGAAACGCCATCCTCCAGCACCAGCACCGGCACCTTGCCGAGCGGGTTGACGCTGGCAACGAGGCTGTCGGGCAGCCACGGATTTTCGACCTGGAGCTGGAACGGGATTTTCTTTTCCGCCAGCACGACACGGACCTTGCGGCCGTAGGGGCTGGTGAGCGAGGTGACGAGTTTCATACGGGTTCCCTGAAGGTCTTCTTGATTAGGATGGCTTGCGAACGCCACCATTATCGCCTGCCGCCATCGCGGCTCCAACCCGTTCGCGCAACAGGGGAGCATTCGGCCTCGAACCAGGGATGGCGCTTGAACCATAGACGATTGCGCGGGCCAGGATGCGGCAGCGGCAGCACATCGGGGGGCGGCCATGGATACAGACTAGCGCCAAACGCGGCGGTCAGCTCCCCGTCGGCGAATCGCCCGGTTTGATTTGTAGGCGTGCGGCGGCACGTTCCCGCCGGTAAAACCAGGCATGCGTCCCCAGCGCGATCATCCAGCACAGATAGGCCGAAGTCAGGTCATGCGACGGGAAATGCGCGCCACGCATCCATTGGTCGACGGCAAACACGCTACCGATCAGCAGACCGGGGATCAACAGCAACCCCCTGCGCGACCGCCCCCCGCCGCCCGCAAAATAGAGTGCCAGCAACGCAAAGCCGCCCGAGCTGTGACCGCCCGGAAAGCAGTGCCCCCGCGCCAGCGTGTCCGGCTTGTCGTCGAACAGCCCGAGGTGCGGCCGCTGTCCGCCGAACTCGGCGACATCCCAGGGGCAATCCACATTCGTCCACTGCTTGCCCTGGTGCACCGTCACGACGGAAAGCGTGATGGCCACCAGCAGATAAGCCAGGGACTTGCGCCGGCTGCGCAGCGCCTGCACCGGCCAGGACAGCAGCCACAGGGCGAGGATGGCGACGGCGAAGACCACGAGCACTTCGCGTGCGCCCTCGTGCATGACCTGGCTGGCCCAGAAGTTGTCCCTGAGCGGAAAGCCGCCGAGGACGGGATCATGGAAGCGGGCCGCCACCCACGCATCGAACCCGGTCTCTTGCATCAACCCGAACAGCACGACAAAGGCGAGCGTCGGCCAGACGGCCAGGGCGACAAGGCGTGCCCGGGAAAGCGGCGCGGGTGAAACCGCAGGGGGGATGGGGCTCGGCACGTGCAGGTCTCTCGATACGTCGCAGGAATCCACGGCAGCTCGCCGCGGAGTCCATGCTCGCAGGGCAGGCTTAAGTAAGCCTTAACCCGGCCGGGCGGTCAGACGTGTTCGACGATGAAGCGCTTGACCGCAGCGACGTCGGCCTCCAGCACGTGCTTTTTCTGTGGCTGCGCTTCGAGGTCGGCAAGCTCGGCCGGGCGCACCGGCTCGATGCCGAGCGCCTCATGGATCGCATCCTCGAACTTGGCCGGCTGCGCGGTTTCCATGCAGATCAGCGGCACGCCCGGTTCGCGGTGCTCCAGGCCCACCTTCAGGCCGTCGGCGGTATGCGGGTCGATCATCGTGCCGTACACCTCGTAGACGGTGCGGATGGTGTCGATGCGGTTGGCATGGTTGCTCGATCCCGAGACCACGCCAAAGTCGGCGACGTGGTCGAACAGGCTGCCGCCTTTGGGATCGGCATGGGCGTTCAGGTCGAAACTGCCGCCGGATTCGACCGCGCTCCACAGGCTGCGTACTTGGGCGGCGTCGCGCCCGGCGAGGTCGAACACGAAGCGCTCGAAGTTGGACGCCTTCGAAATATCCATGCTCGGGCTCGACGTGTGTTT
>Ga0180009_10003707_pt1 | contig 17239 bp, 13 predicted proteins | sample OS_PC_MetaG_FD_123537 | JGI IMG/M metagenome (GOLD analysis project Ga0180009, IMG submission 123537) | Groundwater microbial communities from the Aspo Hard Rock Laboratory (HRL) deep subsurface site, Sweden - OS_PC_MetaG | ecosystem: Environmental > Aquatic > Deep subsurface > Groundwater... | reverse complement strand
TATGCCGTGGTCGCAACAGATCACGATCCTGTGGCCGTGCTGAAGCGCATCCACTCCCTCGCTTATCTTGCGTCTGAGGGTGGCGATGTCATTGCCCGCCCTGTCTACAAGTTCGCGTACGTCTACAATCGCGTATTGGCTATTGTCGCCAATGATTGAGGCGGGAGCGGTGCCCAAAAAAGGCGTTATCCAGCGCACCATCATCTCATATCCGCATCCGGAACATAGGTTTCCGTCAGGCTGCGGAGATACCACCCGGCTCGAATACGGGGCGGTTGAGGCCTTTCCCCATAAGCCAGGAATCGCAGAAGGATATCGATTTCGTTAAACCCCGCCATGGCCCGGAGATAGGTCGATGCGGAAAACCGCGGATTGATCTCGAAGGGGATCAGAAGACCTCCTCTGACCCGGCCTTGGATATTGATCGGGCCCCGGCTGCCGACCGTGCGAGCAATGTGTTCGGCCTGCTCTCGCAGCGTGGGGTAGTCGTCGATATGACCCTGAGAATAGCCGCTTGAAATCACACCGCCTCGTCCGCGATATGCAACAGATAGTTTGGCATCGAGTGCCCGCTTGAGGGCAATCGACCCGGCAATCTCGCCGTCGGGTAGGGAAAGTACTCCAATCGTGAACTCACCTTCCTCGACGCCGATATACTCCTGCGCCAAGGGCACATGACCGCTCCGACTGATAAAGTCGGCATAGATCATTGCTTCGTCGACCGTCACGGCAAAAAAAACAGAAGCACTTCCGCCGGACCCGGTCGCTGGTTTCACGATGCAGGGCAATCCAACTGATTCAACGTCTGCGTCGGTTGAGATTGCGCGCGTTTCTGGAATTCTCACTCCGGCCTCACCGAGTCTCTGGAAGGTTTTGGCCTTGTCTGAAAAGAGCCGCACGATGTGGGGGGCGTTTGCGACCAGTTCGATGCCGTTCGCAGCAAGGTCGTCCGCTGCCGCACTCAGCAGTGTCATCGGCTGCTCGCCACCCGCTATCAGCCGCCCGGCTCCACTGAGCTTGCAGGCGTCGATAACACTCGCGACGTAATTATCACGGTCGACACGAAAGGTTTCTTGAAAACCGCCATCGTAGAGGCCGTATGCTGTCCGAGATATGTCGCAGCCGAAGACCTGATAGTTGCCCGCAAGCGCCAGGCATTTTCCGATCTCGGTGCCGAGCGACGCGCCTCCTATACCGGCGATCATGACCTTGAGATTGCGGGTAGGATCGCTCATGCAGACCGATCCGGCGTAGGCTCGGCTGAGGCAAGGAAAATCTCCCGCAGAAAACGACGGCCGATCTTCCTCCAGCCATAACAACGATTGCTGGCATGCCTGCTGATCATCCAGCGGAGCGCGAGGCGTTCCATTGGAGACCAGTTCCGTTTGTTCATCTCGGTTAGACAATAACGCACAAAGGTTCTTCTCATCTCGACCATCTTCCTCACGGGCGGGCGCACCCGCACCGGCCGATGCCGAAGCACTTTTGTGAAGGTTGTTGTATTCGTTGTCACGATTTGGTCTTCGAGGATTAGCGGGAAGAGAGTCAAGTGATCTGACGCCCAGGAATTCGGATATGCATTCCACGCATTGATAAAAGCATTCTGCAATGTTTCGCGATGCCACAATCCGTAGAACGAGCTGACGCTGAGCTCGGTTAGCAGTTTGCGCATCCGCTCTATTCGCCCCTCGTTGCCTACCTCCGGAACATCGAGAATGCGCACGGGATTTCGGCCAAGCTCATCGATGGCATGGATTGACGATGCCGCGAGGCGCGCCACTGGATGAGACGTCAACAGATTGTGAAGTTCTTCAATGTAGTTGCCTGCCGACAGGTCATCGTCGGCACGCCACATGAAATATGTGCTGTCGGAGGCTTCCAGCGCATCGATGAAGTTCGCAGCCGCCCCCTTGTTTTCCGATTGACGGAAATAGCGGAAACGCGGGTCTTGCTCTACAAATCGTTTTGCGATGAGAGGGGTTTCATCCGTCGAGGCATTGTCGAAGATAAGTACTTCGATGTCTTTGAAAGTTTGGGTCCGCAGGCACTCGAGGCACCGCTCAAGGTGAGCGGCCGCATTGAAGACCGGTACTCCAACGGATATCTGGGCCATTAACCTGCTCTCGATAGGGGTCACGCGCGCTGCCGGCCTTCGGAGAGTATTTCTCCGAGAGCGCCGGCGACAATATGCGCGATCTCTTCCGTGACATGATATCCGGAAGGAAGATTGACGCCGTACTGGGAGATTTTCTCGCCTGCGGGATTCGAAGGCATATGAGCCGACGATTCCGGCCGGTCTGCAAAGGCGGGTAAGCTCGACAGTGGCGAGAATAACGGTCGGGTGTCGATGTTCCTTTCACGGAACGCCGCCATCAATGCGAATTTGTCCAGCCCGAATGACGGGTCGAGGATCACCGTCACCATCCAGTAGGAGTTCAGAGTTCCTTGCGGCTCGGCGTTGAGCGCGATGCCTTCGACATCCCCCAAGGCTTCCTTGTACCAGGAAAAAATCTCGCGTTTTCTTGCAATCAGTTCTTCCACGCGCTCGATCTGCGCCAGTCCGAATGCAGCCTGCAGCGCGCTCATCTTGTATTTGAATCCGATCTCCGTATTCAGGAAGAGCTTGTCTCCCGGCGGGCGGCCATGGTCGCGAAGCGTCATCACACGTTGATGCAGATGATCGTCATTGGTGACGAACATGCCACCTTCGCCCGTCGTCAGCGTCTTCGAGCCATGAAACGAAAAGACACCCATATCGCCGAGCGCCCCCGCCTTCCGGCCGCCATATTCCGAGCCGAGCGCCTCTGCCGCATCTTCGATCAGCAGCAGACTATGCCGGTCGGCAATCTTGCGTAGCGCGGCCCAGTCTGCCATCGAACCGTACAGGTCAACGCCGATGATGGCTTTCGTTCGCTCGGTGATGGCGCTCTCTACCGATGCGGGATCGATACACCACGTATCGGGTTTAATGTCGGCGAAGATAGGCGTTGCGCCGACGTAAACGACAGGCGCGATGGACGCGATCCAGGTCACGTCGGGAACGATGACTTCATCGCCGGACCCAATGCCCGCCGCGGCGAGAGACAGATGAATGGCTGCGGTGCAGTGTGGTAGCGAAACAGCGTGTTTCACTCCGACATATGCCGCAAACGTCTCTTCGAAGCGTCGATTGAATTCGTAATGATTGCTGAACCAGGCGGTGCGGGCAGCCTCTGCTACGTATTCGACTTCCCTTTCGGTTACCCAGGGACCTGCAACGGGTATCGGTTCATGCGAACGAATCACGATTTTCTCCGACTCATTGAAGGCCAGCGCCCCTCAAGGCTTCAGCACCACGCGCCCCATAACCGTTCCCTTGCGGAGGTCGTCGAGCGATTTCGAGCCTTCGCCGAGCGGGCGCTCGCTGACCGGGATCGGGTCGATCTTGCCGGCTTTCACCAGCTCCATCATTTCATGCGTCTCGGCGAGCGAGCCGACATAGGAGCCGCCGATTGTGATGGCGCGCATGGGGAAGAGCGGGATGGGCATCGCGAAGCCGCCGCCGAAGAGGCCGACGATAACAACGCGGCCGCCCTTGCGCACGACGCTGGTCGCGAATTTGAGGGACGCTTCCGAGCCGACGAAGTCGACCGCGGCGGGCACGCCGCCATTCGTATCGGCGAGCACCTTCTTGATCGCTTCCGGGTCTTTCGGATTATAGACCTCGTGCGCGCCGCTGCCCTTTGCCGACTGCAGCTTGTTCTCGTCCACATCCGCCCCGAGCGGTGCGGCAGGGAAGAGCGCCTTCGCGAATTGCAGGCCCATCATGCCGACGCCGCCAAGGCCGACAACCATCACGCGCTCTTCCGGGCTGATGTCGCCGAGCTTCTTCATGGCGCTGTAGGCGGTGAGGCCGGAACACATATAGGTTGCTGCAAGTCCGTCCGCGACGCCCTTGTAGTCGAGCAGGTAGCGCGGATGCGGCACCAGGACGTGAGTGGCAAATCCGCCGGCGACCTGGATGCCGAGATTGCGCGGCTTGTTGCAGAGGTGCTCTTCGCCGCGGTTGCAGGTCGGGCATTCGCCGCAGCCGATCCACGGATAGGCGACGCGGTGCGCACCGATCTCCACGTCCCCGGCGTCCGGCCCGGCGGCAACGACCTCGCCCTCGATCTCGTGGCCGAGCGTAAAAGGCAACTGGCGCCCCCCGCGCACGTCGAGCTGATTGCCGCCACCCATGTCGAAATGGCCGTCATGGATGTGGACGTCCGAATGGCACACACCGCAATGCGTCACCTTGAGCAGCACCTCGGTGCCTTTCGGCTCCGGCGTCGCGCTCTCGAGTATCTGCAAGGGCTGGCCGTATTCGACGATGGCTTCGGATTTCATGGGGGACGCCTCCTGAACACTACGTTTCTGGCCGCTGGGCGGCTCGTTGATCGACAATGTGACATGCGGCGTGCGGTGCCACAACCTTGCTTGCGCCCGTTTCAGCGGCTCGCCGCGAAGGCGCGGGCAAGCGCGCAGAATGCTTCGACGCCAAGCTCTTCCGCCCGCCTCGTGGGCTCGATCCCGGCCGCTTCCAGGAGAGGCAGTGGGTCCTGGCCGAGCGATTTGAGGCTCGCCCGAAGCATCTTGCGCCGCTGTCCGAAAGCGGCAGCGACCACACGCTCGAGGAGGCGCGGATCGGCCTCGGCAAGCGGCGTTGCGCGAGGCACGAGTTCGACGAGGGACGATGTCACGGCCGGCGGCGGCGTGAAGGCCCGGCGGTCGATGTCGAAAAGGATGCGGGGGCGTGCGCGCCACTGCGCCAGAACGGCAAGCCGTCCATAGGCCTTGCCACCCGGCTGCGCCACGATCCGCTCCGCAACCTCTCGCTGGAACATCAATGTCAGGCTGTCGTACCAGGGAGGCCATGGCTCGGTTTGCAGCCAGCCGACAAGCAGTGGCGTCGCGATGTTGTAGGGAAGGTTTGCAACGATCCGCGCCGGTGCCTTCACGAGGGTTTTCATGTCTGTCGAGAGCGCATCGCCTTCGATGATTTCGAGGCGTCCGGGATAGGCAGCCGAAATTTCTTCCAGGGCGGCAATACAGCGCCTGTCGCGCTCGATGGCGACAACACGTCGCGCACCCGCCTCGAGCAGGGCCCGCGTCAGCCCGCCGGGCCCGGGCCCCACTTCGAGGACGTCATGATCGTCAAGCGAGCCCGCGGATCGGGCGATGCGTCCGGTGAGATTGAGGTCGAGCAGAAAGTTCTGCCCGAGGGATTTCTGTGCCGCAAGACCATGCCGCGCAATGACCTCGCGCAGGGGCGGCAGCGCCGGCGTCGTCATGCTGCGGTCGCCCGGCAGCGTGCGATCTCGTCCGCCATGCGGATTGCCTCGATCAGGCTCCCCGGATGCGCTTGCCCGCGTCCGGCTATGTCCAACGCCGTGCCGTGGTCGGGCGACGTTCGCACGATCGGCAAACCAAGCGTCGTATTGACGCCGTGTTCGAAGTCGATCGTCTTGAGCGGGATCAGGGCCTGGTCGTGATACATGCAGAGCACCGCATCGTAACGCGCCCGCGCGGCCACATGGAAAAGCGTATCCGCCGGGGCCGGTCCGCGAAATTCGGCATTCGGAACCTGCGCGCGCATAGCCTCGATAGCGGGGCCGATGATCTCGATTTCCTCGCGCCCCAGATGTCCCTCTTCGCCGGCATGCGGATTGAGTGCGGCAACCGCAATCCGGGGACGGGCAATCCCGAAATCGCTGGCGAGAGATCGGGCCAGGATCACGCCCTGATCGATGATCGTCTGGATTTTGAGCGTCGCCACGGCCGCCCGAAGCGAGAGGTGGACCGTCACAGGCACGACCCGAAGCCCCGGACAGGAAAGCATCATCACAGGCGTCGCAGCGCCTGACCGCTTTGCGAGGTATTCCGTATGGCCGGGCATTGTGAGGCCCGCTTCGTAGAGCGCCCGCTTGTGGATCGGGTTCGTAACGATGCCTGCGGTCTTGTCCTGAAGGGCGAAATCGCAGGCGAGGTCGATGGAAGAGAGAACCGCCGCCGCATTTGCGGCCGACAAAATGCCGGGCATCGGCTTTTCTGCAAGCGGGACCGGGAGAGGTAGAACGGGCAGGGCATCGGGAAAGATTCCTGCCGCTTCCTCCGGCATATCGATCTCGCGTACCGGCACATCGACACCGAGCCCCAGCGCTGTTTCGCGATACAGCGAAGCGTCTCCCGCGACGAAGAAGGGACGAAGAGAGCCGCTAGCGCGTCCAAGCCAGGCCTTGAGTGTGATCTCCGGGCCGATTCCGCAGGGTTCCCCCATCGTCAGCACGAGTGGCAGCGCAAGGTCATTGTCACGCATCATTTTCGGCACCCTGCGGGCCGTGTTGTCGGAGCGGCGTCAGCGATAGACGACAACCGCATCGCGCCGCAGATCGCGCAGGTGACGACGGCCCATCATCGATAGCTGTTGCTCGTAAAGCGTGTTGTCGATCTGCTCCCGCGTAGGCATCTCGCCCTGAGCGGCCTTGTGTCCGCAAATCACAAGCATCTCGACGCCTTGCTCGGAGCGGATTGGAACCGTGGCCTTGCCGACCGGAACGCCGGAAATCGCTTGCCGGGTCTGAGCGGGCAACCTGCCGGCAATAATGGTTTCAGGCGGTACCGATTGGCCGCTTACATATTTGGTAATCAACTTCGCCGCTTCGTCGCACGACGAAACCTGAGCACGGAATTCCTCCGCCTCACGCGCCCGCCTTGCAACCGCCTGCGGATTCGCTTCCGGCGTCAGCGGCAGGACGACCCTCATGAGCGAGTATTGGTCCATCATTGGGTCGCCGCCGGTGCTTGTCTGCATGGCCTTGAGTTGAACGATATAGAAGCCGGTAAGCGTCCGGATCGGGTCTGAGACCATGCCGGGCTGCATCCGGGTCACCGCCTCGCTCACCCTGTCAGGCAATTGGCTTGCATGGACCCATCCGATATCGCCGCCATTCGCGGCAGACGCGGATTGACTGAACTGTCGTGCGACGGCTTCAAAGGGGGCGCCTTGACGAATTTGCTCCACGAGTCTTTGCGTACCGGCCGCGATTTCCTCGGCATGCGCCGGACTGTCGAAAGTGATGAGTATTTCCGAGACGAGATAACGGGGCTGGCCGGATTCTTCCTCGAGCCGCTGCAAAACCTCGTCGACTTCACCCGTTCCGACAGTGACAAGAGGCCCGAACTGCTGCTGAATGACGCGGTTCCATGCGATGTCGTTGCGAATTTGCGCTTCGAGGGTAGAGCGTGCCACGCCGCCTTCCTCCAACGCCTTGGAAATTTGATCCACGGACATGTTCGAACGCTGTGCGATCCGGTCGAACGCCTTGTCCACCTCGTCTTGCGCGACTTCAATGTTGAGCCGCGTGGCCTCTTGCCACTGCAGATGTTCGTCGACAAGCGAGCGCAATACCTGCCCCCGGATGCGGGAAATGTTCTCCGGCGTGTTCGGAATACCCGAACTCAAGATGACGAGCTTAATCCGCTGATCGAGATCGTAGGATGAAATGACCTGATCGTTGACGATCGCAGCGATCGCCTGCGAGTCGGACGCGGGTGCCTCCTGTGCATGGGCTGGCGCGGTCAAAAGCGCTATGACAAGCGCCGCTGCCGCGCCCGGCAAAAACCGGAACAGCTTGCGCACCCATGGCAGAGAGACGCTCACAAATACATCCGTTAATTCCATGGTTTCTTTCTTCTGGCCGCGATTTTGCGTCCGATCTCCACCTGTTCCGGGCCGACAGAATACTTGAATCAAGCCCCCAATCAACCGATGCTAGGCGCGAAAAAATGCTATTTTTCAGGCGCTTGGAGGCCCGGCGTCTACTCGTGCCCCGTCGGTCCGGCCGTCCTGGCTGACCCGAGTGATTTGAAGGTAATCTGGAAGATGAGGGAGCTGTCGGGTTCGATGTCGCGGTCGCGATAGAAGGACTGACTGAACATGAGCGACGCGTCGAGACATTCGTCCTCGTACCCGACGCCGATGCGGTTCGCGACCGTCCGGTTGTCTGCGAGGTCTTGCCGTGTCTGGCCAAACAGGCGCCAGTACTCATCGAGTTTAATAATCGACCCCAGATAGACCTCTTCGCGCTCCTGAAAAGAGACCGATTGGTCGGCAGCGAAGTAGGCATACCCGATTTCGGCACTGACCGGCCCGTGCCGGCCGAGAAGATTTATCTCGTTTCGCCTGATCTTGAGTTCTTTATCGTCGATACGGAAGCGGTACACGGCGAGGAAGTCGTTCGACGGCGCAAGCATGATGCGGCCAACATAGTCGGAGGTCTCGTCCCGAAGCCCGGTCTCGGCGGCCAGACTCGTATTGGTTTCGAGGCGATAGCTTTGTCCGAACATCGCGCTCGCCTGTCCGCCATCGGGCGTAAAGATGGAATACCGAACGCCGACATTGGCGCGCGCGCCAGTCTCCCACCGGTCGAGGCCGGAGAACCTGTCCTCCGAGAAGAGGTTGGTATCGTCGAACTCGAAGCTGAGAGAGTCCTCGTCGGGAATCTCGACGGTATTTCCTACGTTCGGTGAATAAACAAGCTGAACGATGGGCTCGATGACCTGATGCATGCCTCCGTCGGACCGCGCGAGGGGGTAGCTCCATTCGGTTCCGATGGTCGGCAGGGCGCGCGCGATCGTTTGCGCATCGAACTCGGTTCCGGGCACAGCCGTGTTCGGAACATCCTCGACTGAATAGATATCGCCTCTGAAGCTTCCAAAGAGCCTGTGAATGAAGCCATTCGAGGAGGTTTCCCGACGGTCCCATCGAACGGTGCTGGAAACACGCCGGGACTGAGCTCCAACGCTACGTCCGATGATCGCGGCATTGGCGGAAAGACCGACGGTTCCACCGAGTATTTGGTCGGAAAAAGTGTGCTCATATTGAAGTGTCGGCGCGACCCAAGGCGTCGTCGACTCGCTGTCGGTCGATAGCAGGCCTCTGAAGTAGTAGGCATCGGCCGTAAAGCTGTTGCGGCCGTCGACATAGGTTGCGTTCAGGTTGTTGATGAGATCCGTCGCCCCGGAGAGGTCGTATTTGCGCAAATAGGTGTCGTCCGTAGCGAGTTCGGTCCTGAAGCTCCAACTCCAGTAGTCGTCGATATCGAATTCTCCGTTCCCGAACAGGCTCCCTCGAAAGTCGTTGTCGCCCGGCGTACCGGTCTGCTGCGACTTCGGCCACGTTCCGGTGGCAAAGGTGGTCAAGCTTCCGCTTTCAAATCGTTGGCGGTATTCGCCCTGGTAGACAGGCCCTTCTTTCGTCGTGAGGCGCGGAATGAGCGTAAGGTCCTTGTCGGGAGAAATGGCCCAGAAATAGGGAACCTCTATTTGCTGGCCAAGTTCACTCGAACTGGCGATCGATGGTGTCAGGAACCCCGACTGGCGTTTGACCGTCGGGTCTGGGTGCGAGAAGTAAGGAACATAAAGGACAGGAACGCCGAAGAACTCCATGAAGGCGTCTTCGTAGATAATTCTTTTTTCCTGCTTGTTATGGACGACGCGGAAGGCCTTGATCTGCCAAATGGGAGTCGTATGTCCCTTCTCCGTGCAAATGTCGCAAGGGCTGTAGACGCCGCGATGCAGCGTCGTGATGTTGCCGCCGCTTCGCACGACGCTATGCCCCGCGAGGCGGGAATTGTCGCTGAGAAGAACGCTGAGCGTATCGATGACGCCGTCGCGCATCTCGTTGCGCAGAACGAGATGGTCGGCGAAAGCGACATCGCCTTGCGGATCCAGCAGCGCGACATTTCCGTCCGCCGTCACCACCCCGGTCGTTTCATCGTAGGTGATGCGGTCGGCAAGCAGCACGCGCTCGCCATAGGCCAGTTCCACATTGCCGGACGCCGTAACAACCCGTGCCTCCCGGTCATAGGAGAGTTCATCGGCCTGCATCAGCACTTCGCCGGATTCGGGGAAGGTTGCCTCGGACGATGCTCCGTTCCGGTCGCCGGAATTCTGGGCGCCAGCCGGTGCCGCAAATGACAGCATCAGAATCGCTGCCAGCAAAAAGGGGCTGCGTTTGTCGCCCACACTCATCCGCTGCCCCTCGGTCACGTGTTTTTATGCCCCCGGCCGTCAGAATCGCCCATTCGCCGGGCAATCCACGATTTCTAACCGTCTTCGAGGTGAAAGAGAACCGCAAGTCCCAAAAGCATAACGACAATGGAGGGCGCCCATGCGGCGAGCGCCGTCGGAAGGATGCCCGAAAGCCCCAGGGCCAGCGACAGATTGCCTAGAAAATAGACCAGAAATCCGGACAAAATCCCCCCAAGGACCATCTGCAGAAGGCCTCCCATGCGAGTGATCCGCATGGAGAAGACGGCCGCCACAAGAACCATGGTGCAGAGCAGCGCGGGCAGGGCGAGGAGCTGGTGGAAATAGATATGGTATCGCCGGGCGGAGAAGCCAGCCGCCTCCGCCGTGTTGATGAAATGCGGCAGTTCCCAGAAGGAGATGCTTTCCTCGCGGGCGAAACTTTCCTCGATCTGGTCCACGGTGAGCGAGGTTTCCTGACGGTAGGTGTCGAAGTGCCGCGGCTGGTCCTCGACCATCAGCACCCACACATCCTCAAGTTGCCAGAAACCCGGCTTCAGCGACGCCGTCGCCGCGTCGATACGCCCCAGGAATGCATCGCCTCGTCCGTAGAGGAAGATGGTGACCTCGTTGAGCTTCAGGCCCCGTCCGTCCATGCGCTCCGCATGGACCACCGACTGTCCCGTGGAGTCGGCTTGCCTGAGCCACAGCCCGTTCGCAGAGACGGCGATGAAGCTGGTTCTTTGTTCCAGGTATTTCGATTCGAGTTGCCCGAATCGCGTCGTGAGCGTCGACGCGACCGGATTGAAGATCGCAATGACGAAGATGCCGATGGCAAAAGCAACCGCGAGAGCGGGGGCGATGAATTGCCAGACGGAAACGCCCGCGGCGCGTGCGATGATGAGTTCATTGTTCCGGCTGAGGCGCAAAAATGCCACCATACCGCCGAACAGAACGGCGAAAGGCAACGTCCTGCTTCCCAGGCGTGGAACCTCGAGCAAAGCCATGGAGAAGAGCAGCCCGAATGAGACCCCCGGTTTGTCTGCGCCCCTTCGCAGCATTTCCACCAGTTCGATCATGAAAATAAGCGAGAGAAAGATCGAGAAAGTGATCATGGCAACGCCGAAGAACTGGCGGCCGAGATAGCGGGAAAGCGTCCATGAGAGATTCATTGCCGCACACCCGGAAAGGCGGCCGCGACTCGTTGCAGCATGAGATCGATGCGAACGCCGGCGAGAACCGCAAGGCAGATTCCGCACACCGCCAGCGGAAAGACATACATCAAAGGCGTCAGGTAGCTTGCTGTTGCAGCTCCATTTGACAGGACAAATCCCAGGAGACGTACGGCGAGCGCAACAACGGCAGCGAGAGCCATGCGCGACGCATAACCTCTCCGGTTGAAAGGAGCGGGCAGCAAGGCGGCCAGTGCGATCAGGGTCAGCAGCGTCGGGTAGACGCCTTCGACGAGACGTTCGTGGGCTTCGGCGAGCAGCTTGGGACGGTGCGTCAATGCGTAGGTGTCGTCGGCGGAGGGGGCGACCAATTCGTCGAAATAGCGTTCGCGGCCCTCATAAGTGAAGCTGGGGTTGGCATCCATGTATTGGGAGAGGTCGTAGGTGTATTTGTCGAAGTAGAGCAGCGTCGCTGCCCCCACATCCCGGTCTGCTTTTCGCGACACACGCTGGATGTTCCCGTTGAACATCACGAGGAGTGGGCCCTGGGGACCGTCGACGAGGCTCCCCGTTTCGGCCATATAGGTGATCGGTTCCTCTCGATTGCGGCTGTCGTGAACGAGTATCCCGTAGGTGGTGCCGTCGGACGTCCGCTCCCGCACATAAACGGTGAGCCCTTGGGCCGGGTTCGCGAACGTGCCTTCGCGGATCATCGCCGTCGCGACGTCTGAACGGATCTCATAGAGGCGGCTCTTGAGTTCCCGAAGACCCGCCGGTGCCAAATAGATGCTGAACAGCAGAATGAGCGCCGAGGTGGCGAATGCGATGGCGAGGAGGGGCGCCGCGATGGCCGAACGGCTTACCCCGGCCGAGAACATCACCACGATTTCGCTGTCACTGATGAGCTTGTGGAGCGTGTAGAGCATCGCGCAGAAAATGGAGATGGGCAGAACGATCACGAGCGTGCTCGGAAGGGCAAGCGAGGTCAGTTCGAAGAAGGTTAGAAGCGTCTGCCCTTGTGTGATGAGCACGTCGAGCATCCGCAGGGCCTGGGTCAGCCAGATGATTCCGGTCAGAACGATGCTCGCGACGATGAACGGCCCCAGCGCCTGCAGAAATATGTACCGAGACAGGCTTGTCAGCATCAAACTCCGGCTCCCCACCGGTTATCCGGGGTCTCCACCCAACGGTATGCAGGGCGCGGATTCCTCTCTGTGCATCGGGCGCCCAGCGGCGGAAAGGCGCGGTACGTCTTCCCCTTGGCACCGATTAAGATAGGATACGCGCCGTGCAGCCGGGCGGCATCAAATCCATGGTTATCCTATTTCACCTCCCGGTAAAAGTGTGCGGCGGCGGCGCCATCGCGCGATAGATCAGAAGAGGCCTGAAATGAATGTTACTTTCGCCGATATTTCGTTCGCCAGGCAGGGAACCCTTGCGGTCCTCGTCACCGAAGGGGCCTCGTTGCGCGGTGTCGCCTCCGACCTAGATGCAAAGCTCGGCGGCGCGTTGAAGCGGGCGATGAAGGCGGCGAACTTCAGTGGCAAGTCGGGCAGCGTCCTTGAGCTGGTAGGCCCGCAGGGCGTGAGCGCCAGCCGGGTGCTGTTGGCGGGGCTGGGAAAATCCGGCGATCTCTCGGCGGCGGGGCTTGAAAAGGCCGGCGGCGAGCTCGCGGGCCGGGTCGCGAAGGCCAAAGAGACCTCGCTGTCGATCGTACTCGACGGCATTTCGGCGCCCAAAATGCCGGCAGCCGATGCAGCGGCGCACGTCGCCCTGGGCGCAAAACTGCGTTCCTACCGCTTCGACAAATACAAGACGAAGAAGAAGGACGACGACAAGAAGGGTGAGCTCAAGTCGCTCACCGTTCTGACGCGCGCGCCTGCAACCGCGCGCAAGCAATACGCGCCGCTCGCGAAGGTGGCGGAGGGTATGTTCCTCACGCGAGACCTTGTGAACGAGCCGGCAAACATTCTGCATCCCGGTGAATTCGCCAAGCGCGCCAAGGCTCTCTCCAAGCTCGGCGTGAAAGTCGAAGTGCTCGGCGAGGCTCAGATGAAGAAGCTCGGCATGGGCTCGCTTCTCGGTGTCGGTCACGGTTCCGAGCATGAGAGCAAGCTCATCGTGATGCGCTGGTCGGGCGGCAAGCCCGGCGAAAAGCCGGTTGCTTTCGTCGGCAAGGGCGTCTGCTTCGACACGGGCGGCATCTCGCTGAAGCCGGCGGCCAGCATGGAAGACATGAAGGGCGACATGGGTGGCGCTGCCTGTGTTGCCGGTCTCATGCACGCCCTTGCCGCCCGCAAGGCAAAGGCGAATGTCATTGGCGTCATCGGCGTCGTGGAAAACATGCCGGACGGCAAGGCACAAAGGCCGGGCGATATCGTCACCTCCATGTCGGGCCAGACGATCGAGGTCATCAACACGGACGCCGAGGGCCGCCTCGTTCTTGCCGATGCGCTCTGGTACACGCAGGATCGTTTCAAGCCGAAATTCATGATTGATCTCGCGACGCTGACCGGTGCGATCATGATTGCACTCGGCAAGGAATATGCGGGCCTCTTCTCGAATGATGACAAGCTTTCCAAGCAACTCTCCGACGCGGGAGAGGCGGAAGGCGAGAAGGTCTGGCGCATGCCGATGGGCGATGCCTACGACAAGATGATCGAGTCGCGTTTCGCCGACATGAAGAATGTGGGCAGCCGGGATGGCGGCTCGATTACCGCCGCGCAGTTCCTGCAGCGCTTCGTGAACAAGGTTCCATGGGCGCATCTCGACATCGCCGGCACCGCCATGGCCTCGCCGCAGACGGCGACGAATCAGAGCTGGGGGTCGGGCTGGGGCGTGCGTATTCTCAACCGCCTCGTAGCGGACCACTACGAACGCTGAGGAGTGCCCATGACGGAGGTTTTGTTCTACCATCTGCAGAACGCCCCTCTGGAACGGGTGCTGCCGCAACTTCTGGAACGCTCGCTGGAGCGCGGCTGGAACGCCGTGGTGAAGGCGGGCGGTCCGGAGCGGCTGGACGCGATCAACAATGTCCTCTGGACCTATAGCGACGACAGTTTTCTGCCGCACGGAACGCGCGATGACGGACCTCCGGCGCTCATGCCTGTCTATCTGACGGTCGAGGACGACAATCCGAACGCGGCCAATGTTTTGTTTCTTGTCGACGGAGCAGAGCCGGCGACGCTCGGCGACTATGAGCGCTGCGTGCTGATGTTCGACGGCAGGGACGAGGCCGCCGCCGCCGCCGCGCGCGACCACTGGAAGACGATCAAGGCCGAAGGCCACGACGCGACCTATTGGCAGCAAAGCAGCGAGGGGCGCTGGGAGAAGAAGGCCTGACCGTCCTCGGCAAACAGGCTCTTCGAAAACCGGCGAACCACCATACATCCCTGAACGATTGATTTGTCCCTCCGCCGGACCCATCATGCCGCCTGGACAAGGGTGAACATTCGGGGGGAGAGCATCATGCCGAAATGGCTTCGTATCGCGCTCGGCGCATTGGCGGTTCTGCTGGTGGTCGCAGGGGCTGGCTATTACTGGTTCGTCGTCGAAAGCACCGTGCCGGCCGATGCCGAATACGAACTCGATATCGGCAAGGTTCGCCGCATGGTTGCGGCCGTTCCCGGCGACAAGCCGGCGAAGATCGAATTCGAGAAGGTTGCCTCGTTCACCTTCCCGGCAACCGCCATCGTGGCGGGTGACGGCTGGGCGCAGCGCGACATGCCCGTCTTTTCCTACCGGCTCGTTTATCCCGAAAGCAGCGTCATCATCGATACGGCGCTCACGGAGGAAATCGGTGGCGAAAATGTCGCCTCCTTCGATGGCGAGGCCTATACGCGCATGTCGAAGGCGATGGAGAACGCGTCGCTCATCCTCATCACGCATGAGCACATGGATCACATCGGTGGCCTTACCGGTCATTCCGATCTGCCTGCTGTCCTGCCGGCCACGCGGCTGACGCAGGAACAGGTCGATCACCCGGAGCGAAGCGTGCCGGCAAAGTTTCCCGAAGGCGCGCTGGACGATTATCGGGCGCTTTCCTACGACCATTACGAGGTCGTGGCGCCGGGTATCGTACTCATCAAGGCACCGGGTCATACGCCGGGCAGCCAGATGATTTATGTTCAGTTGGCGGACGGAACGGAAGTCCTCTTCATCGGCGATGTTGCCTGGAAATACCGCAACATTCAGATATTGCGTGAGCGCGCCCGTCTGGTGACGCAGTTTTTTCTGAGGGAAGATCGCATGGCCGTCTTCGGTCAACTCAAGGCGCTGAGCGAGCTTGCCGAGGCCGAACCCGAGATCGCAATCGTACCGGGTCACGATGGTGAGATGGTTGGCAATCTCGTCGAGGCCGGACTGCTGATGGAGGGGTTCGGCAGCCCGGAATAGGCGGACTGTCACGCGAATGTCATGAAAGCGTCACAAAACGCTCTGGCGCGACGGAAGGCGGGAATAACCGGCCGGCAACCGGCACGGAACGGCCCGCCAAAAGAGACGGCAAAAAAAGTAATCCCCGGTTTTCAACGGGAATGGCGGTGGCAATGGATTGTCCGTTGGCGGATCAATCTGCCGCCGCCGCTGCCTCGTAGCTGGAACTCGCTTCCAGCCAGATATCCTCGGCCCGTGCGAGCGCCTTGAGAGCGTCTGCCCGTTCCTTCGCCGTCGCGGCGGAAGCAGCGGGATCGCCGGCAACTTTCGGATCGCCCAGCTTCGCCGTCAGCGCCTCGACGAGCTTCTGGATGCGTGCAACCTCCTGCTCGGCGGCCTGAGCCTTCTTCTTGAGCGGCGCCATCTGCTCGCGCTTCTGCGCGGCGAGGCGGCGCGCCTCCTTCTTGTCGTTCGACGGACGGGGAGGCGGAGGCGGAGCGTCCGCTTCGGCGTCGTCTTCGGCGACCAGCGGCTTGATGCGGCGCGCGGGATCGAGGAGCCACTTGCGGTAGTCGTTGAGATCGCCGTCATAGGGCGCGACGGAACCATCCGCCACCAGCCAGAGACGGTCGGCGCAGGTCTCGACCAGATGCCGGTCGTGGCTGATCAGGATGAAGGCGCCGTCATATTCGTTGATCGCCATGACGAGCGCTTCCCGGCTGTCGACGTCCAGATGGTTCGTCGGCTCGTCGAGGATGATCATGTGCGGCTTGTGGAAGGTCGCGATGGCGAAGAGAAGGCGCGCCTTCTCGCCGCCCGACAGCTTCTCGACCTTCGTATCCGCCTTGTCGGCGCCGAAGCCATAGGAGCCGGCGCGGGCCCGCACCTGCGCGATCGTCGCATCGGGCATCAGTTCGCGGAAATGCTCATAGGGCGTATCGCCCATGTTGAGCTCATCGAGCTGATGTTGCGCGAAATAGGCGATGCGAAGTTTCTTCGACGCATATTTGTGGCCGGCCGTGACGCGCAGCCTGTCGCAGAGCAGCTTGGCGAATGTCGACTTGCCGTTGCCGTTCGCGCCGAGCAGGGCAATGCGGTCATCCTGGTCGATGCGCAGATCGAGATTGCTCAGCACCGGCTTTTCGGGCTCGTAGCCGACACTTGCATGTTCGAGCCGGATGATGGGCGAAGCGAGCGGCTTTTCGGGGATGGGGAAGTGGAACGGCAGCACGCGCTCCTGCAGCACATCCGCGATGGGTTCCATCTTGGCGAGCGCCTTCATGCGGCTTTGTGCCTGCCGCGCCTTCGATGCCTTCGCCCTGAACCGCTCGACGAAACTTTCCATGTGGCGGCGCGCATCGTCCTGCTTCTTCTTCATGGAGAGCTGAAGCATCAGCTTCTCGCGCCGCGTCCGGTCGAAGCGGTCGTAATTGCCGCTGTAGAAGGAGAGCTTCTGGTTCTCGAGATGCAGGATGTTCTGGGCCACGTTGTTCAGAAGGTCCTTGTCATGGCTGACGATAAGGACCGTGTAGGGGTAGCTCTTCAGATAGTCCTCAAGCCAGATCGTGCCTTCGAGGTCGAGATAGTTGGTCGGCTCGTCGAGGAGCAGCAGGTCGGGCTCGGAGAAGAGAACGGCCGCAAGC
>Ga0180009_10003706_pt1 | contig 17241 bp, 15 predicted proteins | sample OS_PC_MetaG_FD_123537 | JGI IMG/M metagenome (GOLD analysis project Ga0180009, IMG submission 123537) | Groundwater microbial communities from the Aspo Hard Rock Laboratory (HRL) deep subsurface site, Sweden - OS_PC_MetaG | ecosystem: Environmental > Aquatic > Deep subsurface > Groundwater... | reverse complement strand
TGTTCGTCAGAGGAGGAGCTTTCATTCCCACGGTTGAGCCGGTACAGTCAACCAGCGACTATCCTAACCAGGATATTATGCTGACATACTACTTTGATGATGCCGTTAAGGAAAGCAATGGGTTCCTGTACGATGATGACGGAATAACTCCGGATGCATACGCTAAAGGCCAATATGAAATTCTCAATTTCAGCAGCCGCCTGTTGGATAAGGGTGTTGAGATCACAGTGACATCAGCACCGGAAGAAAACTATCCGGGCCAGGACCGTCAGATGGACCTTCAGGTTATTAATATTCCGGAAGAACCATCGGATGTGCAAAACGGCGGGGAAGATGTCTGTTTTTCCTGGAATCCTGATAGAAAAAGCATAAATACTCATTTCACACTTCCTGCAAAGGGAGTTACCATTATAACTATATCATGGAAATAGTCTCAATTACGCCGGAAAACGTGACACAACACTCGTTTTTTTGTATCCGCGACGTGAACAGTCCCGCTTTTTTTGCCAAGAAAAAGTGGTTTGATGAACACTATAATGAAGGGCTCAGGCTGAAGATTCTTCAGGATGATGATGGCCGGAAAATCGCGTTCATTGAATATGTTCCTGCTGAATTCGCATGGAGGCCAGTAAATGCCGATGGATATATGTTTATTCATTGTATGTTCACATACTCCAATAAAGACCGGAACAAAGGATACGCACAATGGCTTGTGGAAGATTGCGAGACGGAAGCTGAAAAGCTTGGGAAGCATGGTGTTGCCGTGATGACAAGCAAAGGAAGCTGGATTACCGATAAAAAGCTTTTTCTGAAATTGGGGTATAAAAAGGTAGATATGCAGGGACGCTTTGAACTCATGGTGAAGTCATTTAACGAATCCGGTCCGGTTCCCACCCTGATCGACTGGTCCCAAAAATTAAAAGAGTTTTCAGGATGGCATCTCCTTTATGCCAATCAATGCCCCTGGCACATAAAAGCGGTTGAAGCCCTCCAAAAAGTAGCCTCAGAAAATGGAATTGTACTGAATGTCCAGCGATTGGAATCCGCTGTTGATGCGCAAAATGCTCCCTCAGGTTTTGGTGTGTTCGCACTGATCCGGGATGGAAAATTGCTGGAAGACCATTATATCTCCGAAACACGTTTCAAAAACATCCTGAAAAAGGAACTGTAACATGTGAGTATTAACAAATAGCTACGGGCTACACAGGCTGCAGGTTGTAGGTTACAGGCTGCAAACTCCCACCTGATGCCTGTAGCCTGCAACTTGCCTCCTGCCCCCTTCGATTATTCATCTCAAACCCTCTGTGCCTCTTGCATCCACTGCGGCTCTGCGCAAAAAAAAAGTTATCTCAGCGTGAAAAATTATTATCTCATAGCTGAGGGTATTTCGCGCAAAGACGCAGAGGACAAGTAATTACTTGAATATAACGGGCAGAACCGCAGGGACGCAGGGATTTTGTTGGTTTTTATTTCACGCTTGTTGGTGATGAGAATAATCGTTATTTGATTTTTATTCGTGCATTCGTGGCATTTTTTTATTTATTCGTGGAAATAAGGTTTAAAGTTGCCACGAATGAATTAAATCTTAACTTCACGTCTGTAGGTGAAGTTAAATATTCGTTCTTCATCTTTATTCGTGAATTCGTGGCATTTTTTTATTTTGCAGATTAACAATGTTAATTATATTTGCACTGTTAAAATTTTAGTTTTTATGAGCAACAAAGAAATCCAGGAAGCCAGGATGAGGTCTTATTTCATAGAAGCAACCAAAGAACTCCTGAAAGGGGAGGGGTTGAAAAGCGTAAGTGTGAGAAATATCGCAGAGAAAGCGGGTTACTCTTATGCAACCATTTATAATTATTTCAGGGATGTAAAGGAACTGGTGTTCATTTGCGTGAAAGATTTCCAGGAAGAATGTGCAGAATTTGTTCAGGTTGAGACGCAAACGGAGCCACATGGAGCCGGAAAACTGAAAGCCATGTATATGGCATATATCCGGTATTTTATTCAGTATCCGGGAATATTTGAATTGTTTTTCCTGGAGCGTTTGTCTGATATTTCTTCCGGTATGGAAGCACCGGAACTGATATACTACTTCCTGGATCGTTTGACGGAAAAGGATTGGAAGATATTAACCGGAGAAAGCATGATCGATGAGGAAACTGCATCAAGGGGAATGTCGGAAATGAATATGATGATATCGGGACTAATGCTTTTTTACCTGAACCGTCATATGCCGCCCGTATACGAGGAATTTATTTCAAGGGCTTCACAACTGATATCCGGGGCCATTGATAATTATATTAAGATAGGTTCGTCACCTTCGGGAGGACATCAGGACAATCTATGGTCATATTGATTTTTCCGTCCGATCGATCTGCTGTATTAGTATATCTTTTTAAGTGTTTCGAAAAAGGTGACATTCAGTCCCTGCAGGAGAAGGCTGTAAACAAAGTCCTCCAGGGGTATGGTAAAAATCCGGATTCCAAGGTTTTGGGCATCATTATACCAAACGACCTCTTCCGGTATGAAAGAACCAGTGAGGAAACCATTGATGATGATAAAGGGGAGCAAAACAAAGCTATAGGAGAGAAAAAACCTGCCCATGTATTTTGATTTCCAGATGATCAGGTGAAGAAGCAGGAATATTCCGGTTGCAATAAAAGTGATGGATGTATATAATTGTTCAAGGTGTAAAAGCCCGGTTACCAGCAACCCTGTACCCAACACCCCGCTGATCCATGGAGCGGCTTTACCCAGAAAATCTTTCCTGATAACGTAATTCACGGCATCATAAGTAAATAGGGCGGCATAGGGTATGCAAATGAAGAACAACCATTCTCCAAGCGGAAGATCGAGGATATAAACTCCGCTAAGATAAAGGGGATTGAATCCCCAGACTCCCATTCGGGTGAAGATAACATCCCATGGTATAAATATTACCATTGTTAACAGGATCGCAGGGAATACATATTTCCACTGCTTGTCGAAACGATGCCATGGGAAAAAGGTGGCAATCATAGGAAGGCTTATAGCCACCAGGTTTATGAGCAGGTAAGTATACACAGGATTTTAATTTGATGTTTTGTTTTTTACTTTACCGAATTCTTCCCGGTAATACTTCCAGGGTGCGATCAGAAATCCGTAATTGTAATGGGCTCTGGGGGTATGGTGTTCGAGATGGGCTTTCAGGGTGGCTCGCAGGTAACGGTTGCTGACTTGTCTTCCGGTTTTGATGCGCTGGTGGACGAAAACATCATGGAACAGGAAATAAGCGAAGCCATAGAGGGCGATGCCTATGCCGGTAAATAACAGCCAGGGATTATCATTCCGGATACCAAACAGGATAAGCAATACGCTCGGTATGGCAAAAAATACCGCGAACAAGTCATTGTATTCCCATTTCCGTCCATCCCGGATGTGATGATCTTTATGGAGAACCCATAGGAAGCCGTGCATCACATATTTATGTGTGAACCATGCCATGAATTCCATAAAGAAAAATGCTCCGACGATAAGTAATATTGCGATAAACCAGGTCATAGATTAAAAGCATTTGTTTTTAAAGGATTCCTATACGGTGGCGGAGGTAACTGCTCAGGATCATTGAGTATTTCACAGGATTCGGGATCCTGACTCTTTTCTGCATTACCTTTTCCGCCTTCACCCTTCTGATTTTCCTGAAAAGCTTATAATAATATACATAGGCCAGGTAAACTCCATAACGGGCGCCAAAGGGTAATTTCTTAATTCCTTCCAGTCCGGCCCGAAAGTCACTTTCTATTTCCAATTCTATTTCTTTTTTCTGTTCATCCGAGAAGTTAAAAATATCTACTTCAGGGAAGTAAGACCGGCCAAGCGACATGTGATCGTTTTTTATATCCCTCAGGAAGTTGATCTTCTGAAATGCTGCTCCCAGTCTCATGGCAGGTTGTTTTAGTGACTCATAATATTCATCATTCCCATCGGTGAATACTCTAAGGCACATAAGTCCAACAACTTCTGCGGATCCCAGGATATACTCATCATAGGAATCCCGGTCATGATCCTCCAGGCCAAGGTCCATTTCCATGCTGTGCAGGAATTGGTCGATAAGCTGGCGTTCAATATTATAGCGGTTTACAGCCCATTGGAAACTATTGAGGATGGGATTCATACTGATCCCGTCGCTGATTGCTTCATAGGTGTCTTCCCTGAACTTGTCTAACAGTTTCCTTTTATCATACTGATGGAAAGTATCTACAATTTCATCGGCTAACCTGACAAAACCATAGATCGCATATATCGGATCGTGGTATTTGGGGTTAAAAAACCTTATTCCCAGAGAAAAGGACGTACTATAAGTAGTAGTGGTTATTTTACTGGTTTTCCTGGATATGTTATCGTATATTTCTTTCATGATTTTTCGGTTTTGGTAATTACATCAGCAACAACTTGTCCGGAAATAAGTGCCGGTGGTACTCCTGGTCCCGGAACCGTTAATTGTCCTGTATAATAAAGGTTCTCAACCTTGCGGCTCTTAAGTTTCGGCTTGAGAAAAGCCGTTTGCAAAAGGGTGTTTGCAAGACCATAGGCATTGCCCTGAAATGCATTGTAGTCGATACTAAAATCATTTAATGCATATGATCTTTTATAAATGACATTTTTCTCAATATTTTCTCCCAGGATCTTATTGATCCTTTCCATGACAATTTTGTAATATTTTTCACGGATATCATCGTTGTCTTCCAGGCCGGGGGCTACAGGTATCAGAACCATGAGATTCTCATAGCCGGAAGGTGCAACGGAAGGATCTGTCTTGGAGGTACAGGAAAAATATAAAGAGGGATTTTCCGGCCATGCCGGCTGATCATAAATGGAAGCCGCATGCCTGCTGAAATCTTCGTCAAAAAACAGGGTATGATGATCCAACCCACGTATTTTTCTGTTCAAGCCGAGGAAGAATATTAGGGAAGATGGGGACATTACCCTTTTGTTCCAATATTTTTCGCTGTACGAGCGATCGCTTTCATGGAGCAGGTTCATCTCAGTGAAATTGTAATCTGCGCTGCTGACAACAATATCTGCATTGTAACTAACTCCATCCGCAATAACCTCTCTGATTTTACCATTTCTAACAGGCAGGCTTTCCACATCGCTGCTGTATATGATACGCACACCTTGTTCCTCGGCTAGTTTTACCATTCCTTCAACAACGGAATACATCCCACCCATGGGATACCAGGTACCGAGAGCAATATCACCATAGTTCATCAGGCTGTAAAGTGCCGGGGTCGTCTTTCCTGTACCTCCCAGGAATAATACCGGGAATTCAAGCATCTGCAGCAAACGCTGGTCTTTAAAGTATTTACGGGTATAGCTATTGAAGGTCTGAAAAATGCTCAGTTTCATTAAATACCGCAATGAGTCCGATGAAATATACTCCAGGAGGGAAAGTCCTGGCTTGTACACCAGGTCGCGGATGCCGATATCATATTTTATCTTTGCTGCTTTCAGGAATTTCCTGAGTTTTAAACCCGCACCTTTTTCATAGCTCTCGAACAAAGCTTCCATACCTTCCATGCTTGCAGGAAGGCTGACTTTTTCCTGTGGATTGAAATATATTGAATATGAAGGATCCAGCCTTATCAAATCATAATAATCTGATGTCGATTTACCGAAACGGTAAAAATACCTTTCAAATACATCGGGCATCCAGTACCATGAAGGGCCCATGTCGAATGTGAAACCAGCGGACTCGAACTTTCGTGCCCTGCCTCCGGCCATGTCGTGTTTTTCCAGGATGCTAACGTTAAATCCCATGGCTGCAAGACTGGTTGCCGCAGAAAGTCCTGAAAACCCTGCTCCTATAACTATTACCTTCTTTTGAGAATTTGATTTGGACTGGTTCATTCTATTTTTGTTAATAACTCTCTAACAATCAAAAAGACCATTTTGTTTAATTTATTGATTTGTATATTTAACAAATATAGGTATTATGATTTTTTATTTTTCAAAGGTTTAAGAAGGTATTTCCTGTATATTTACTCAACCTAAACTGTTGTACCATGCTAAAAAAGTATCCTTTCGTTTTCACCGTATTGGGATTGGCACTGCTAATCCTTTTCATATGGTTTTTTTCCGACATTGTGGTTTATGTATTGGTGGCTGCCGTACTTTCAGTGATAGGGCAACCTTTGGTAAAGCTCATAAACCGGGTCAGGATAGGTAAGTTTAGCATACCACAGGGAGTAAGTGCTTTGATCACTCTTGTTGTAATGTTATTTATCGTAGCCGGTTTTATCTGGTTCTTTGTCCCTATGATCACCAACCAGGCGAAGATAATATCGCAGATAGATATGGGGAGCGTGATGGATTATTTCAGAGAACCCATTGCAAATCTGGAAAATTTCCTGATAGAATATGACATCATCCATACGGGGGAGACCATGCAAAGTGCCCTGGAAAAGCAGATAACTTCAGTTTTGAGCGTAGCAACCTTTTCCAATATTTTCAGCAAGATCGTCAGCGCCACAGGATCTTTCTTTTTTGGAGCTTTTTCAATCCTCTTTCTGACGTTCTTCTTTCTAAAGAGCGAGAAGATGTTTTCAAACTTTTTGCTTTTACTCGTTCCTGAAAAATATACCCAGGCTACACAGCATATCCTGATGATGTCGAACCATTTGCTGACAAGGTATTTTCTGGGATTGCTTACCGAGTTAGTATGTATGGTTACCTTGTTGTCGTTGGGGCTTGGAATCCTCGGGATCAAAAATGCGCTTATCATAGGTTTTTTCGGAGGATTGATGAATATTGTTCCCTATCTCGGGCCATTGATAGGGGGAGCTGTAGGCGTATTTATTGCTGTTTCAACCACGCTTAGCCTCGGTTTTTATGATCAGGTTTTGGTAACCGCGATCATGGTTGTGGGGGTTTTTGCTGTGGCAAACCTGATTGATAATATACTGTTGCAACCCATTATTTATTCTAATGTGGTAAAGGCTCATCCGGTTGAGATATTTCTGGTAATCATCATGGCCGGGAGCCTGGCAGGCATTCCGGGAATGATACTCGCAATCCCCGGTTACACGGTGTTGCGTATTGTTGCCAAGGAGTTTCTGAGCCAGATGCGATTGGTTCAGAAGCTCACAGAAAACCTTTGATGATACATGATTTTTGCTTCACTGAGGGATACTTGCAGGTTTTTCGGTACGCTGACATTTCGTAAGATTTGGAATATAGTCAAGGTATACACCGGCTATACATATTCTGTTGGATCCGGTCATTCCCGGCATCCCGGGATGCCTTTCAGCATGTCGGTTGAACCTGCCACATCATGCAATTTGCGTTGCCCCGAGTGCCCTGCCGGTCAGAGGTCTTTTTCGCGACCCACCGGTCACTTGTCGGTTTCTGATTTTAAGAGGTATATTGATGAAGCTTCTCCTTATCTTTTAAACATAATGTTGTATTTTCAGGGAGAACCCATGTTGAACAAAGATTTCTTCGGGTTTGTGGAATACGCCCGGAGCCGGAATATTTATACCATGACTTCCACCAACGGACATTTCCTGGATAAAGAAAATGCCCGGAGCCTTGTTGATTCAGGTCTTGACCGCCTGATCATTTCTTACGACGGCACAACACAGGATGTTTATGAATGTTACCGGCGGGATGGAACCCTCGAAAAGGTACATCAGGGTATTCGTAATATCCTGGAAGAAAAGAAAAGGCAAAGGAAGCATCATCCCCGGATCATTCTTCAGTTTTTGGTAATGGGGCATAACGAGCATCAGATGAGGCAGGCACGCGAATATGCTGCTTCCCTGGGCGTTGAATTGCAATTCAAATCTGCGCAGGTATACGATACGGTGAATCATTCCTGGATAATCCCGGTCCAGAACAAGAAATACTCCCGATACAGGCAGGATGCGGATGGAAAATATTCAATCAAAAGCCGTTTACCCAACCGTTGTTTCAGAATGTGGTCGGGCCTGGTAGTCTCCTGGGATGGCGATGTTGTGCCTTGTTGCTTCGATAAAGATGCGCGATGGGTGATGGGTAACCTGAAAGAACAGTCTCTCAGGTTGATATGGAAAAGTGAAAAATACAGCAATTTCAGGCACCGGGTTTTAAGTAACCGTAAAAGCCTCGATATTTGCAGAAACTGTACGGAAGGATTAAAATAAGGATAACAATTACGGGAATGTTATACCGTCATGATATCCTTTTCTTTCTTTTCAAGGAATTCGTCTATCTTTTTAATATACTCATCCGTCATTTCCTGGATCTTCTCCTGGAGTTTTTTCACTTCATCTTCCGGCAGGCCGTCTTTTTCAAGGCTCTTAGCCATATCGTTGGCACTCCGGCGTATATTCCGGATGCTGATCTTGGCCTGCTCTGATTCGTTCCTGGCTTGTTTTACAAGATCTTTCCTGCGCTCTTCCGTAAGCGGGGGAACGATGATCCTGAGTACTTCCCCTTCATTTTTGGGGTTAAATCCCAGGTTGGCAGCCATGATGGCTTTCTCCAATTCCTGCAGGATACTTTTATCCCAGGGTTGAACAATGATTTGTCTGGGATCGGGCGTATTGATATTGGCAGTTTGCTCTATAGGAGTCATTGCACCGTAATAATTGATCTTGATGCCCTCAAGCATGGAGGGGCTTGCTTTTCCGGCACGTATTTTCTGAAATTCACGTTCAAGATGCGTCAAAGCAGCATTCATACTTTCTTTGGTGTCATCGAGAACCATTATGGATTCTTCTGTCATGGCAACAATTTTATAAAGCAAATATATTAAAAATTATGTATCTGGAAAGATAACAAATTGTTACAGGTTGCAAGTTTCAGGTTGCATGTAACTTGCAGCCTGTAACCTGTAACCTGTAGCTTGTAGCCTGCATCTCATTTCAACCTTTACCTTTACTTCACGAGTGTGCCGATATCCTGGCCATTAACCAGTGCGGTAAGGTTTCCGGGTTTATTCATGTCGAAGACAACGATAGGCATCTTGTTTTCCTTACATAAGGTAAATGCTGTAATGTCCATCACTTTAAGGCCTTTGTCGATGGCTTCATCAAAGGAAACCGTATCAAAACGTTTGGCATCGGGGAATTTTTCAGGATCAGCGGTATAAACTCCATCAACGCGGGTTCCTTTCAGCAGGGCATCAGCGCTTATTTCAAGTGCCCTGAGGGCCGCGGTAGTATCTGTAGTAAAATATGGTCTTCCTGTCCCGCCTGCTATAATAACGATAAAACCGTTCTCCAAAGCTTCAATAGCTTTGCGACTGCTCATGGATTCGGCAACAGGATCAACAGGTAATCCTGATAACAACTTCGTTTTAAGTCCTTTTTTTTCAAGAGCACTTTGAAGAGCCAGGCTGTTGATTACTGTGGCAAGCATACCCATATAATCTCCCTGTATCCGGTTAACTCCGTCGTTCATTCCCTGAAGTCCCCTGAAAATATTGCCTCCACCCATCACAATGCCTATCTGAACCCCTGAGGCTCCAGCATTTTCTATTTCCTGTGCATAAGCATCCAGACGGGGCATGGAGATCCCATACTTTTGTTCTCCCATCAGGGCTTCACCGCTCAACTTCAATAATATTCTTCCGTATTTCGGCATGTTTTATCATTTTATTCCGGTTTTTCCAGGAACCGTGGATAGCGATTCCTGGGAAAACCGGGTTTAACATTATTTGATTACCGACATTGATTTGACTGTAACATCCTTGTTTGTCTGCATCCTGTAAAAATATCTGCCGGCAGGGAGATCACCTGCATATACTTCAATGTGATGATTACCGGCATTATAGTTTCTTGCGGCAAGGGTATTGATCTTCCTGCCGGTCATATCGAAAAGTTCCAGGTTCACAAAAGTAGGTTCGGCAAGTTCAAAACCAATTACTGTGACGTCGGAAAAAGGATTGGGGTAGTTCTGATACAAAACCTGCAGAGGGATCTGGATTTCTTCAGTGCCTACGGGTTGGAGGTAATACTCAACCTCAATACAATACTGGGCCAGCACTCCTTCATCGCCATCGCCATCGTCGTAAACACGTAAAATCCAATCCCCACTGAGGGATGAACCATTCATTACGGAAAGTGATTCTTCCGGCTTATAACTACCTGTGAACGGCGGATTGCCATTTGTAATAGAGGTAGAAGCATCATCGTCAAAAATTGTATTGATGTAATTATTTCCGCTACCACCATTACCAGAACTCAGGGTTATCTCTGTGCCATTTGTTCCTTTCACGAAAATGCTCAGATCTCCGTCGTAAGGATGGCTTGCACCGAACTTAACGTTAATATCGGTAACAACAGCACCTTCCAGATCAACAGTGATCGTATCGTAGGTATTTTGAAAATCCAGGATGTCTTTGGGTAAAGCCTGCGAGCAGTATGTTTGAGTAAATAGTTCTCCAACAAAGTATTCGAATAGGATTTCCGGGGAATTTGTTCCCGGAGGGTTCATTCCTGAACCACCGGAGGGGTGGGTGGCAATAAAAGCAGCCTCTTCATCCTGTGCTGCAAAGTAATAGCTCACCGCAGTCCCAACAGTTTGTCCTGGAATCATGAACCGGTAGAGATCTCCATTTTGTTCAAAAGCATCCAGCATTGTGTAAGAGCCTCCGTTGATGCTGAAATAGCATTTCGGGGCGTTTTCTCCCCCGGCAATGGGATGATTCGATGAGATGGTTATTTCAGCGATCCGGTCGTCAGTATCAGGACTGGAAAGTATCGGGTCGTGATCGAACTCCATGGTGTAGTCCAATGCCAGTGAGGAAATGGTTGCAACAGCAACCCGTGTCATCTTATGAAAATAGGGGATATTAAGGTTGGAAAAGTTGTCGTAAATGGTGTGATAATAAGCATGAAAATCGTTCCAGTCTTCAATGGCCAGAATGGCTTTGTATCCATTTGCCCAGAAGGGATAATGGTCGCTGGCAGTAGTGGAAATGAAATTATACGACATTTCCGGTTCATAGATTTCCATGGCACTTATGAAATAATCTGCAAAAGGAGTAGATGCAGTGTTGACGGAGATTGACATCATGTTGTCGTTATTGGAATCATAAGCGATCATATCAAGGTTTAGCACTCCCAGGATGTCATCTCCCTGTGTAGCAGCCTCATCCGCATATTCCCAGCTTCCTATCAGGCCCAGTTCTTCCTCGTCGAAGGCGATGAACTTAACGGTATACAGGGGAGACATACCATTCAGTAATCTGGCAGCTTCAAGTACGGCAACAACGCCGGAGGCATTATCATCAGCTCCCGGTGCGAAATTCTGCGAAGGCATATCGTCGTAATGTGCGCAAATGATGTATTGTTGATCGGGGAAAAGAGTACCGGGCAATGTAGCTATGACATTTTCGCCTTTTGATCCGAAATATTGATATTCAACCTGCAACCCCATATTTTCAAATTGTTCAAAGATCCATGCAGCAGCAATGGGATTGGTCGGGGAGTTGGCATAACGGCTGGCAATCGTGTGTTCTTCACCGTTAACCATTACCGGTACATCTCCGATGAGCTGGACTTCGAGGTCTGTAATGGTTTGTTCGGTAATCAGTCCTATAAGAGAATCTACAACCGGGCTGTAGCCAAGTTGAGCGAAGGAGAGGTTGCTGATGATAGCAAAAATTGCAAGGTAATACAGTCGTTTTTTCATGGTATTCAGGTTAGAGTTTATTTAGTTTATAATCTGGCATTCGCCCCTTTTAATATCGTTTTCAAGTAGTTTGTATTTCTTTTCTATTATCCGGCCGTCATTATACTGAACCTTAATAAGATCGTTTCTTCCGACCTTGGGTTCCTGGCGGACAACAGGTTGAGCTTTTCTGGGGCCTTGTGTGTCGCTATGGGATTGGGCCAGGAGGTCAGTCCTTTCTTCTTTAACCTGTCTTCTGTCAATCCCACGGGGTATTTGTGCTTCCTGAATGTGTTCGGCATCCTGAACCGGTAGGTTCCCCTTTATCAGGAAGGCGGAGATATCCCGGTTAATCTTAAAGATCATTTTCTTAAATAGCTCGAAAGATTCGAATTTATAAATGAGCAAAGGGTCTTTCTGCTCGTAGGTTGCGGTCTGGACGGATTGTTTGAGGTCGTCCATTTCTCTGAGGTGATCTTTCCATGCTTCGTCAATGATGGCAAGTGTAATGGATTTCTCAATGGACAGGATGATCTCTTTAGCCCCGTTTTCGTATGCTTTTTTCAGATTTGCAATTACGTTGAGTGATTTGGCACCGTCGGTGATCGGGATGGCGATATTTTCATACTGAGTATGCCTTTCATAAACATCCCTGATGACGGGCATGGCGCGTTCACCAATAAACTGAGCCTTTTTACGGTAATTGTTATAAACTTTTTCAAACAATTCATCAGCCATTTCAGTGGCATTTCCTGCCAGGAAATCTTTTTCGTTAAAGGGGGATTCCACGCCGAGGGTGCGGATCACATCCATCCGGAGCCCTTCATAATCGCGATTTTCAATATGTTCTTCCAGGATCTGTTCGCATACATCGAACATCATGTTTCGAACATCCACGGCCAGTCTGTCCCCATGCAAGGCATGTTTACGTTTTTTATAGATTACCTCGCGCTGGGAGTTCATCACATCATCGTATTCGAGGAGCCTCTTACGAATGCCGAAATTGTTTTCTTCAACCTTTTTCTGAGCTCTTTCGATAGATTTAGTGATCATGCTGTGCTGGATCACATCACCCTCTTTGAGACCAAGGCGGTCCATGATCCTTGCGATACGATCGGAGCCGAACATACGCATAAGATCATCCTCCAGGGATACGAAGAATTGTGAACTACCCGGGTCACCCTGTCGTCCGGAACGTCCTCTTAACTGCCTGTCTACTCTTCTTGATTCATGCCTTTCGGTACCAATGATGGCAAGGCCTCCGGCTTCTTTTACACCGGGTCCGAGTTTGATGTCGGTACCACGGCCTGCCATATTGGTAGCAATGGTAACCATTCCGGCTTTACCTGCTTCCAGCACGACTTCGGCTTCTTTTTGGTGCAATTTGGCATTTAGAACATTATGGCGGATTTTCTTGCGGGTAAGCATCCTGCTCAGCAATTCGGAGTTTTCAACAGAAGTGGTACCCACCAATACAGGCCTTCCTTTATTCACCAGGTTCTCCACCTCATCGGCAACGGCATTATACTTTTCCCTCTTGGTCTTGTATACCAGGTCTTCCATGTCTTTTCGGATCACCGGGCGATTGGTTGGGATAACCACTACATCCAGCTTGTAGATGTCCCATAATTCACCGGCTTCAGTTTCAGCAGTACCTGTCATCCCTGCCAGCTTGTTGTACATCCTGAAAAAGTTCTGAAGCGTAATAGTAGCGTAAGTCTGGGTGGAAGCTTCAACTTTTACGCTTTCCTTGGCTTCAATGGCCTGGTGCAGACCGTCGGAATAGCGCCGGCCTTCCATGATACGGCCGGTTTGCTCATCAACGATCTTGATCTTGTTGTCCATGATCACATACTCAACATCCTTTTCAAAAAGGGCGTAAGCTTTAAGCAACTGATTAACGGTATGGACACGATCGGACTTAACGGCATAATCCCTGAGCAACTCGTTCTTCTTCTCCAGCTTCTCCTCTTCGCTTACAGATGATTTATCAATTTCAGCAATCTCAGACCCCACATCCGGTAAAATATAGAAATGCGGATCCTGATAAGATTCTGTCATCAGGTCTATCCCTTTGTCGGTAAGTTCGATGGAATTGCTTTTTTCATCGATCACAAAAAACAGTTCATCGGTGATAATGTGCATATTTTTTGCCTGCTCCTGAAGATAAAAGTTTTCCGTTTTCTGCATAAGTGCTCTCATACCCGGTTCACTGAGGAACTTAATGAGAGCGGTATTTTTTGGAAGACCTTTGTGGGAACGAAGCAATAGTTCACCGCCTTTTTTCTCATCTTCACTGGCAGGATCGCCGGTTAACAACTTCTTGGCATCGGCAAGCAGTTTTGTTACCAGATTTCTTTGGGCTGTGTATAATTTCTGAATAGCCGGTTTCAGATCATGGAATTCATGGTTATCGCCTTTTGGGGTTGGCCCGGAGATGATCAAAGGAGTACGTGCATCATCGATCAGAACAGAGTCAACCTCATCCACGATGGTATAATTGTGCCCTCTTTGTACCAGCTCATCCGGGTTGCCTGTCATATTGTCACGAAGGTAGTCGAATCCAAACTCATTGTTGGTCCCGAAAGTGATGTCTGCAAGATAAGCGTTTCTTCTTGCCACGGAGTTAGGCTCGTGCTTATCGATACAATCCACCTTCAAGCCATGAAATTCGTACAGAACTCCCATCCATTCCGAGTCACGTTTAGCCAGGTAATCATTTACAGTTACAATATGAACGCCTTTTCCAGGTAGTGCATTAAGATATACGGGAAGCGTGGCGACAAGGGTTTTTCCTTCACCGGTTGCCATTTCCGCAATTTTCCCCTGATGCAGTACAATGCCTCCAATAAGCTGCACATCATAATGAACCATGTCCCACCGAATCAAATTACCACCGGCTTTCCAGGAATTCTTGTAATGTGCCTTGTTGCCCTGGATCACTATATTTTCTTTTTTTGCAGCAAGGAGCCTGTCATTATCGGTTGCATCTACGATCACCTCTTCATTTTCCTTGAATCTCCTGGCTGTTTCCTTGATCACCGCGAATGCTTCGGGTAATATTTCATTCAGGATCTCTTCTGTTTTGTCGTATTTCTGTTTTTCAAGCTTGTCAACCTCATGCCAGAGGTTTTCCCTTACCAGGATATCGTCTTCATTTTCGATCCTTAACTTCATATCCTGGATCTGGTTTTGTTCATCTTCAATGAATTGGGCAATTTTTTCTTTAAATTCGGTTGTTTTACTCCTCAGTTGATCGTTGTCAAGCCTGCGTATAGTCTCATAGGCAGCTTTTACCTTTTTCAGCATTGGGTCAATAGCGCGTATATCCCGTTGCGATTTGTTGCCCAGTAAATTTTTCAGGAAACTCATTATGTTAAATATATTAAATCGTTACAATGTAAAGCAAAAGTAAATGAAAATTGGTAAAAATCATTTAGACTTGCTAATCTTTCAGCATCCTGTTCAAATATCCTGCCAGATCTTCACTTGGGGAGGGAGCCGGATTGGCGGAAATATTTCCTTTCCGGTCAATAAGTATGAACCATGGTAGTCTGGTTACCGGATAATTTGAAATCAGCGATATAAGATCTTTTGGAAGTGCATATATGGGGCCATTGGGATTATGTTGAGCAAGGTTTTTAAAGACCTGATCTCCTGCCACAGCATTTACGCAAACAAACGTAACTCTGTCGCTATGCGTTTTTATTATCTCAGGAAGGATGTTAAGTTCCGCGAGTGATGCCAGTTGGCCGGGATCTATCAGGCAGAGGTAGGTATATTTACCGGGTGATGGGGGAAAGGGTATGGTTTTGCCGGAAAAGTCTGTCAACTCAGTCTTTGGAGCAGGTTCATGGGTTGAACCCCTGCTTATTGCTTTTGCTGTATTGGCAGCAATCATCCTGTTTTCGACCGAGGAGGCTCTGGTTGATAACTGCTCAAGGAATAACAGCACCTTCGACTGATTAAATCCCGGGAAGAAATATAATTCCTGAAGGTTTTTGATCAAAACGAGTTCGCGAAGCGGGATGTCGTTGAGATAGCCGGCACGTAACATCGTGTCGAGTAGGGGTTTATAGGTGAGTTCTTCGTTCACCAGCCGGAATAGATCCTGAGTACTTACGATAGAAGGCGTGGAGATTAGAAACTTGGAAAAAAAGGAATGAAAAAATCCCATGTATTCTATGTTGTCGTAAAGAATTGGTTGGCCGGCAAGGTATTCAACAGCCAGGTTATTTTTACTTTGTGAGCCAGACATCAGCTTCAGTGATGCGATAATATATCCGGCATAATCCTGTGCATAGGGATGTGCTGTCTCACCGGCTTTTTCCGTAAGTATGGTTTCAAGTTCGCCGGCCAGTTTGCGGCTCATCCGGCCATAAGAATCCTGGATCCTGTTTGACATAAATGAGTTATACAAGTCGTTGATTTCACCAATCTGAGCCGTGAGGGAGTTTTCAGGACTTCTGATTTCCAGGCTAAGTGTGTTATTTTGTCCATAGGATGATGTTTCCTGCAGAAGTTGTTTTTTCAGGATGATATCGTATTGCCGGCCCGGTTCCAGGTAGAAGTCAACCCTCCGAAACCCTGCATCGATCTGCACATACATCACATCCTTCACATCAGCCTTCAGAACAAAATTCCCCTGATCATCAGCCAGGGTACCAGTCAGTGTGTATGCATCCCAGGAAATAAAATCGCGGTAAGCAATTAATCGTATGTATTCGCCAGGAGTGGCATTTGGTAATTTCCCGCTGATTATGGTTTCTTTTGCTTTTAAACCACCAAAAAGCAGGATGAAGAACAACAGGTAAATGTATCTGTGCATATTCCCGGTTTGATTCCTGTGATAGTATATTTTAATAAAACCTGGCTTTTGTGAAATTATTATAACTGCAGGTCAACCCCGTCAGGCACAAAGCGGCTGGCATCTCCTCCATGACGCAGGATATCCCTGACGATAGAAGAATTTAATGCCGTATACTCCGGAGTGGTCAGGAGGAAAATGGTTTCAATATCAGGATAAAGAATCTTATTGATTTGCCCGATACTTCTCTCAAATTCGAAGTCGGCTGATGTTCTCAGTCCGCGAAGAATGAAATCAGCTCCTACTTTCCTGCAAAAATCCACTGTGAGGCCCTTGTATTTTTCAACACGGATGGCTGAGTGATCATGGAAAACTTTTTCAATCCAGGATAAGCGTTTTTCAATAGGAAAGAATCCTGTTTTTTCGGCATTTTCACCGATTGCGACATAAATGATGTCAAACAGGGGAATCGCCCTGAGAATGATGGATTCATGGCCTTTGGTTATGGGATCAAAGGATCCTGGAAAAACGGCTATTCGGTTCATATAATAATTTTAGATAAAGGTAATTAAAACTTATAGCAAATCCAATCCATAGTCGATCAATGCCTTGACAGACCGATAACTTTCACTCTCCAGCCTTTGGATGTCCTCCCGGCTGAACCAGGAAACCCTGGTAATTCCTTCAGCCAGACAAGGAGTAGTGTTTTCTATGCTTTCGGCTTTCATGAGATACCAGTGTGTCTTTTTGATTTGCCAACTATTTCTGGATTGAAAGAAATGATAGGTTTTCGG
>Ga0180009_10003705_pt1 | contig 17246 bp, 16 predicted proteins | sample OS_PC_MetaG_FD_123537 | JGI IMG/M metagenome (GOLD analysis project Ga0180009, IMG submission 123537) | Groundwater microbial communities from the Aspo Hard Rock Laboratory (HRL) deep subsurface site, Sweden - OS_PC_MetaG | ecosystem: Environmental > Aquatic > Deep subsurface > Groundwater... | reverse complement strand
TGAGCCCGCTACGCTGCCATCGCCGAATACGCTGTGCCCACTGTCGGGCGCTCGTCTTGCTCATCCGGCATTGATAGCCGATCCGGAGAGGGACGTCAGGATGCAGTTGGCTGGGCGGTTACGAGCCCTCGCCCGCTCAGCCGACCCTCAATCAGGCACCGCTGGCAGGCCTCACCGACCGTTGGCACGCTCGTCATCACCCTCATCACCGCACCTCGAGTCGTCACCAACGCTCGACCACGGGGACGTCGTGGTCTCCGACAACGGCGGCAGCGTACACCGCCGACTGGGACTGGTGGTGGATGTTCGACGACGTGGAGGTCCGGGGGCTCTATGACCCCGCTCACAAATTGGTGGGGCGGCGCTGGGCGCCCAGCCGGCGTCGATCGGGGGCTACCGCTTGCGTCGTCTGCGCTTGGGGCGCGCCCGGGCTGTGCGCTGGCTGACCAGCCGCACGAGCTCGGCCTCGCGGGCGCTGGCCTGCGCCTGCGCCTCGGCGCGCCGGAGCCTCAGAGAGTGCACCACCAGGAGCGCGAATAGAACCAGCAAAATTATGCCCACGATGCCACCGACCAGCAGCGCCAAGCGCGGGTCGGTTCGCGCGTGGAGCACGCGCGTGGGGTCTCGGGGATCGACGTAGATGCGGTAGGACGGATCCCGCAAGCGCGCGAGATGAAGCTTGGCATCCTCCTCGGAATCGAGCTCTTTGATTACCCGATCGCGGCGCTGATACGTGCGGCCACGCACCTGATAGGTGTACTTCGCCCAGACGCGGTAGACGACGTCGGTGCGCTTGCTCCGTCGAACGTTCGCCTTGACAGCCTCCACCCGCAGCACCCGGATGCCCACTCCGGGCCAGGCCATCTTGTCGCGCAAATCACTGTAGCAGTACAGGGTGACCACCGCCGTGGCTATGAGCGCCAGCGTCAGGGCCACGCCGATCACCCCGAGCAGCTCCCACAGGCGCCGGAGGCGGCCTGCGCCCGGGTCGTCCGAGAGGATCGCCCCGTCGAGGCACTCCACCTGCGCGCCGAGGCGATCTTCGAGGCGCTGGCCGTCCTCGACGGAATCGAGGCGTAGGATCCCGCGCCGCCGGAGAAGGGCTCGGCGCTCCGGCGCGGACAGCGACTCCGTGTCCAGCGTCAGGAAACACAGGGCGTTCACGCGGCGAGCGAGGGCCTTCAAGGCGGTCAAGGATACGTGATCGTCCGCCCCGGTGCGGCTGAGCTGCGGCCACACCGCGAGGTCGTGGATCAGCCGGTGCTCGGGAAAGGCGCCCGCCAGGAAGGCCGTCCGGATGGAACGGCGCGCCAAGGGCAGCTCCTCGAGCGACCGGAGCGTGCGGCGATAAGACAGGGTACGGCGCGCCTTGTCCAGGACTGCGTCTCGGCCGGCCTGTGCCGCGCGCTTCGCCGCCTGCCACGCCTCGTCCTGCACCGCTCGGGCCAGACCGAGGTCGCGGCGTACCTGCGGCGCCTGCACCACGGCCAGGAAACCGGCGGGGGCCGCCTCCAGGGGCTCCGTGGCGATGACAGCGCCGTGCTGAACGACGAGCCAGACGGCAGGGTGCGGCTCGTCCTCGACTCCGGCCATGCCCTCGAGGCCCTGCGTGGCGATGGGCGTGACGAAGGCGGCGTCCGCCAGGCCGGGACCCTCGGCCACCTGGCGTTGATTCACCAGCAGCGCCAGCGGGGCGAAGCGCCCGCCCGCGGTGAGCCGCTCCACCTCGGGTGGCTCCCAGCCAGCGGGGGCGTCGTCGGGGGCGTTGCTGCGCCGTTCCACCGTGATGCGCGTCCCGGCCGGCGCTTCGGTCAGGCGGGTCACCTGGGTGGCCTGCCCCGGCCGGTGCTCGAGCGCCGCTCCTGCATTGGGTCCACCCGAGACCACGGTCACCCGTTTCGGGGACAGGGCCTCGGCGCCGTACAGGCCTTCGGCGAGGGCGACCCGGAGGCGCCCCGCGGGGGATTCACGTGATGTGAACAGCGCGCCATCGGCTTGGTCCAAGTCCTCGAAGGAGAGCGGCGTGCCGTCAAAGGTCAGGATCACCCGGTTCCGGGTGATCTCCGCCTCGAGCCGTCGGGCCCCCGCGAGCACCGCGGCCTGGAGCAGCGCCACGACGAAGGTGGCGGGATCGGCCAGACGGAAGCTCTCCAGGAGCTTACGAGCGCGGCCCGCCTCGACGGTGAAGGCGCCCGTGGACTCCACCTGGCCCTCCGCGGCGAGGGACTGGATCAGCGCGTCGGCACCGCTTGGCGGCCGGGGATCGTCGGTCATGGGGTTTGCCGCATCGAGGGTGACTGGGGCCCGCCTCGGTTCACTACCAGGCCGGACCGCAGCCGCCGGTGTAGATTAAGGCGCTTGAGAGCATGAGACAGGTATGCAGGAAAACGGCCGTCCGTTCAAGTACTGGAGAGGCCTTGCGGCGTCTGGCACGGGATCTCCGCCATCGGGCGTCGGGTTGGACGCGTCGCTGGCCGCGCCATCGCCGCCGACGCCGTCGTCTGGCAAGTGCGCGGCGTCGGACTGCCCGCCACCGGGGATCGTCGGCCTACAGCCCGTGATTCCGCCCGGCAATGCCAACCGGATGACCCTCCATTTCCGAACGTGTCTCTTGGGATTCGCCTCCAGGTTGGGCCTTTTCCTTCGGCTGGAAATGAGGGTGCGCTTCGGTTGCCTTGATCAACCGCCGCGACTGATATCACCACCTGATCATCGCCGCTTCAGAGCAAACCTGCAAAAAAGACACGGGCTCGCGCCGACAATCAGGGCGACTCGCCAAGCCCAAGCGCCGCAAGCCTCTGCCACAACTTGAAAGGACGGCTGTTTTCCAGCATTATCCCCCTTTATGCGTATTGTTGAAGGAGTGATCACGAAAGAGGGAAAATACGGCTCCAAGGACGCTTCGCTACCGCTAACAAGGTAGTTTTCAAAAAATGTAAGCGGATATGAAGTTTTGGGATTCAAAGCGAAATATTAGATTAATCCTTCGACCTCTCTTCTCTTTGACTCTGAACGAGGCCTTCACGATGATGTTTGAAAAACTAAGCGCCGCCTCCAGACCGGTAATATATGTGCTGACATTAAGCTCCCTTTTTCTGGTAAGTTTTATTGATTATGCATCAGGAGGTGATGTCTCTTTTTCCCTATTTTATCTTTTTCCGATTTTTATCAGTACATGGTTCTGTGGCAAACTCCACGGTTTCTTCATCGCTGTAATATCAGCCCTGCTATGGGGCGGTATTGAGCACATGACGGGACAAAGATATCTCAATATCGGAGTTCTTATTTGGAACTCATTCATCAGATTCAGTTTCTTTATTATTATTACCATTCTGCTCGGTGAAGTGAATAAGATGTACAGCCTAGAGAAAAAGAAGGCGATCAGAGACTCGCTGACCGGGATATCAAACACAAGGGGTCTCTATGAAGTACTGGAACACGAAATCAGCAGATCAAAGAGGTACGGGAGGCCGTTGTCGGTCGCATATATTGACCTGGATAACTTCAAAACTATTAATGACACTTTTGGCCATATCGAAGGGGACAGACTCTTAAGAATTGTCGCAGGAGAGCTGACTGACAATATCAGAATGACTGATTTCTGCGCCAGGCTCGGAGGTGATGAATTTGTAATACTGTTTTCTGAAACCGAAGAAGATTCATCTGACATGGCCATAAGAAAAGTCAGGGAAAGTCTCTTGGCCAGAATGAAGGAAAATAAATGGCCTGTGACATTCAGCATAGGCGTTGTGGATTTTAAAGTTTGCCCTGAAACACCTGCCGAAATCATTAAACTTTCTGACGACCTTATGTATGAGGTCAAAAAGAACGGTAAAAACAACATTAAAAGAATTGTTTTTACAGGATACTGACCTGATGCGCGTCGCGTACAGGCCCCTCCCGTATTGGTTCTCCTTCCGGTCTCGGAAGGTCTCCTCAATCGTGAAGCGCTTTCCGTGGAGCTTCACGACGTTCGATGCCGTCAAGTCCGTGCGGCTTGTGACAGGTACAGATGCGGGATGCTTTTACCCCGCCCCGGCGCCCTCAAGAGAATCGCCGAGGTCAGTCGACGTCCATGGCGGCTACGGCTTTTTGGTGCCGCGGATCGGCAGGGCGATGATCACGAGGAGCACATAGATCCCGATGATGGACGCGAAGGCGCCGGGCAGGCTGACCCAGGCGGCCACCGCGGCACCGAACAGCGGCCCGACGCTGCGCGCCAGGTTTTGCACGCTGGAGTCCATGCCGAAGGCCGCGCCGGCGTTGCCCTGGGGCATGTGAAGCCCGACGAGCGCGGCAATGCCCGGCAGGATCCCCGCGCCGACGACCCCCACCAGGAGCTGGAGCACCACGAGCTGCCAGCTCGCATTGATGAAGGGCTGAGGCAGGTACAGGAGCACCATCAGCAGCCCCGAGATCACCACCACGCGGCCGTGCCCCAGCCGATCGCCGAGCCGACCCATGAAGTAGGCGCTGATTGCGCCGGCGAAGGCCCGCAGCCCCAGGAGCACACCGGTCACCGAGGCCACGCCCTGAGGCGAGGCGGAGAGCGCCAGGATATAGAGGGGAATCACCGGCAGGAGGATGGCGCGGGCGAAGCTGTCCAGGAAGCTCAGGGCGTAGACCCGACGCAGTCCAGCCGAGCGCAGGATCAGCGCATAGACCGCGAAAAATCCCCGTCGCACCGTGGGGTCCTGCGGCTCGAAATCTTCGCGCACCAGGAAGATCACCAGGAGGCCCCCCAGGGCGAGCAGGCCCCCCGTCACCCAGAAGGCCGCCCGGAAGCCGAGGGCGTCGGCGAAGAGGCCTCCGAGCAGTGGGCCGAGCCCGGTTCCCACCCAAGCGGCCGTCTTGAGCAGGCCGAAGGACTCCCCCGCCCGGGCCTTGGGTACCGTAGCCGCCACCAGGGCGTTCGAGGCCGCGATGAACCCTGTGAGCAGCCCCTGCAGAACTCGCAGCACTGCCAGTTGCGTGACGTCCTGCACCACGCCCATGAGGGCCAGGATTACCGCCCCGGCCACGGTGGAGCGGACGAGCATGACCTTGCGACCGTAGCGATCCGCCACCCAACCCCAGAGCGGAGAGGCGATCATCATCGCGGCCGCAGGTAGGGCGAAGATCAGCCCGGACCAGAAGGCCACGGCGCCTGCGGATTCCACGCCGAGCTGTTTGACGTATAGCGGCAGGAAGGGCAGCGCCAGAGAGAAGCCCGCCGAGGTGATGAGGTGGACGACGAACAGGGCCAGGATGGTTCTGCGCCAGGGTTCCATGCTCGGCTGTCCTACGCGCCGAAGGCGGCGGCGTCCGGGATTGCCCGGTTGGGAGCAGCTCGCCAGCCACGCCGCACGTGGGAGCATCTCCAGCGGTCCGTCGAGGGGCGGCCGATGGCTGGTGTCCATGCGCTACGTGGGCCGGTCGGTGTCGGGCAGGTAGCCGTGCGTCGCCGGGTGCGTGGTGGTGACATGACGTGTCCTGTCTCGATACCCAAGGTCGTCCCTCGCAAACGCCACAGTGTAGTCTCCGGCGGTCGGCCGGGCTAGGGGATAATTCGCGATTTGGGAGCGATTGCAGCCTCCAAGCGACGTACGGAGAGACCGGGGACACTCCCGCAGTGGCAAGTTGCCATGGCCGCTCCGAAACGAGGCAACTTGCAACGTGGCATCTCGCCCCATCGCCACGGCAGCGGGGGGTCAGCGCAGCCGCCTACCGAGCGCTTGGTGTGAGGACTCCGCTCTTGGCATCGCCATTGCATCGCGAGGCGCCTCCAAAGTGAGCTCGTTGCCCCGGCGGAACGAGCCCGCGTCGCGCAACGAAAGAGGTCCATTCAGCCATGCGAATAGACAACATTTGTTCGGACTCGAACCAGGTCGAGCTCTGCGGGGAAGACCCGAGCCGCGACGGGCAACCGGGGTCGGTTCATTCCTCCCGGTGGGGTGAGCACAGTGACCGGCCCCGGCTGCGCATCGCCCTGATCGCCAACACAAATCTGCCCGTGCCTCCCTACTACGGGTATGGCGGCACCCAGCGGGGCGTGTTCGACTTCCTGACCGAGTTCGACCGCAAGGGACACGACCTCACGCTCTTTGCCCCGCTCTCCTCCCGCGTGTCCCACCTGGCCAACGTCTCCCTCCGCGGCACGCTGCCCGTGGGTCTGTGGGAGCCGGGAAACCCTTGGACGCTCGAGGAGAAACGCGAGCTGAACCTCGCGTATCACGAATACGTGGTGCAGGAGATCGCGCGAGGTGGGTTCGACATCGTCAACATCCGGTCCGACAGCCCGATTTTCGTGGAACGGCTGGCGGCCCTGGTGGGTCCCGGCCGCATCGTCTACAGCCTCCACAACGTCTCGTCCATGGCGGCCATGTCGGCGATCCACGACACAGGGATTCATTGCGTGGCCCACTGCAACAGCCACCGCAACGAATACGGTGCGATGCCGAACATTCGAACGATCCTCTACGGCATCAACACCGGGGACTACCCCGAGGCGACGGAGAGCCTCTCCCGGACCACCCTGGAGCCCACTCTGCCGGTGCTCAAGGAGCTCAAGCGTCGTGGGCAGGATTATCTGCTGCACCTGAGCTGCATCCGGCCCGAGAAGGGGCAGAAAACGGCCATTGAGCTGGCCCGCAAGGTGGGGATCCCCCTGATCATCGCCGGCACGCCGGAGCGCCGCTCCGGCGACCACTTCGTGCGCTACCACGAGGCGGAGGTCCTCCCCGCGGTGGACAACGAGACAGTCTTTTACTTCGGCAACGCCGACGAAGAGCAGAAGAAGGAGCTGCTGCGGTTCGCCAAGGGCTTCCTCTTTCCGTCGGGCTTCGAGGACACCCGGTGGAAGGAGCCCTTTGGCCGCGCTCCGGTGGAGGCCATGGCCTGTGGTGTGCCCGTGGTGGCCTTTGCCCACGGCTCCATGGTGGAGCTCATCGATCACGGTGTCACCGGCTACCTGTTCCGCACGGTGTCCCAGGCGGCGTCCCAGCTCCGGCTCCTCGATGGCTTCGACCGTGCGTCCATTCGTCGCGCCACCCTCGGCCGGTTCGACAAGGCGCGGGTGGCCGACGATTACGAGACGCTGTTTTACGAGATGCGCGCCAATTTTGAGCGCCAGCACGATACGCCGACGCCCGCCAGTGATCGCCCCCAGGCCCGCCGCGGCCTGGCGAGCTGAAGGCTGCGACAAGTCGGCGAAGACACGCAACAGAATAACGTCTCGGCCTGCAGAGACGCGGCGGTGAATACTGGTGGTCAGCTCGCGTTCAGGTCTGCGGCGGCTTTGTCCACCATCTCTTGGATATCGGCGGTTTTGAACGGCTTGGCGATGAAGTCGAAGGCGCCCTTGGCCATGGCCTTGCGGGCGAGCTGCATCGTGGCGTACCCGGTGATCATGAGCACCCTGGTGCGCGGCGACATTTTGACGACGCTGTCCAGGATCTGGATCCCGTCGATGTTCTCCATGCGAATATCGGTGAGCACGATGTCAAACGTCCGGGCTTCCAGACGCTTGAGTGCCTCCCTGGGATCGGTGAAAGTCTCGACCTCGTAGCCGTTCTTTTCGAGCGCTGGCTTGAGGCGGTCCCCGACCAAAGGCTCGTCGTCCAGGATCAAGATGCTGAGTGGGTTTTTCATTATTGTTTCCTCGACGCTCGATCGCGTTGATTGCCGCGTCATTCGTGAGCTCGCTTCCGCGAAACTAGGTCTTCCGGACCACCCGGAGGGTCTTGCGAATCTTCCTCCGCTGGCGATAGGCCCGGGTGACGTGATACAGGATGACGAGCACCCCGGTAATACCGCTGGCGAACAGAAAAATCTTGCTGGCCAGGTTGCAGCGATGGTCCCAGGCCTTGTCGAAGTGCAGGTAGCCGAGCTGCCGCATGTACATCGGGATGGCGATGGCGCGGCTGATGACGCACAGCACGATGATGACGCCGGTGACGATGCCGACGGCTGCCAGGACCCACAGGCTCACGGTGACGTCGGCCGTCTTGAGGTGGATCATGGGCGGCAGCTTCAATCGACCAAAGAACTCCACGAGTTTCCAGGATGGGCCCGTGTCCAATTGATCGTCCCAGCACCTCCTGCATGGCGCGACTCTCGCCGAGGATCACCGGGGTGCGGGGCTGTTGGAAGAACCCCTGCTGCGTGGCCCGCTTTTGCTTGTAGAAGCGCACCTTGTCGAGGGCCCGGCCGGTCAGGTCTTTCAATTGGGCCGCCTTGATGGGCTTGGTCACTTAGTGAAAGGCGCCCAGGCGGATGGCCTCCACGGCCGTATCCACCGAGCTGTGGGCCGCGAGGATGATCACCTCGGGCTCGGGGCGGGCCCGCTTGACCTGCCGGAGCACGGACAGCCCGTCCTCGTCGGGCAGCCGGAGATCACAGATCATCACGTCGAAGGGCTCAGCCCCAATGCGCGCGATCGCGGATCTGCCGTCCAGGAACGTCTCCAATTCGTACTGCTGTCTGGACAGAATGCGGGCGATCTCCCGGCAGGTGATGGACTCGTCATCTACGACTGCGATTCGCGGCTGCGTCATCGTGCCACCTCAGGGCGCGGGGCTATCGAGTGGCAGGTTGATGATGAAGACCGTGCCCTGCCCGACCGTGGATTCGACCTCGATGCGTCCACCGTGCTTGTTGACGATGCTGTAGCTGACCGTCAGCCGGGGACCGTCCGGATCCTGAGGGGCAGGCGTGGCGATTTGATCAAGTAGGCACTGTGTCGGGAGAAAAAAAATGGAAGAAGCCGCGCCCCGCGAACGACCTGGTAATTGTAACGGCCGCTCACCTCTCAAAGCAACCCGACGCGGCCCAAGGAGCTCAACATGAAAACCATCAACCGCAAAGCGCTGTACCTCATCGCCGGGCTGGCCATCCTGACCGCTGGCATCGCCCTACCCTCCACCGCCCAGGCCCAGACCATCGGGATCAGCTCGGCCGTCTACCAGCCGCTGTTCTACAACGGTTACCTGGTGTTCTTCGACAACTGGGGGCGCCCGTTCATCAGCGTGGATGGTGAGGTCTTCTTCATCCCGACGACCCACGTCTACTACACCACCTATGTGCGCCACTTCCGGATCCACCGCACGCGCTACAACAGCTGGTACCGGACCCACGGTGTGCGCCTGCGGGGACGCCGGTCGGCCGTCAACCATCGTCCCGCCGTGCGGACGCGTGCGCCCAGCAACCGTCGGACCGTGATCACCCCCAGGGCCCCGCAGAGCCGCCGCTCCTGGGCAACGAACCGCGCGCCGACCCGCCGCTCCGCAGTGACGCGCCGCGCCCCGACCCGCCGCTCCGCAGTGACGCGCCGCGCCCCGGCCCGGTCGAGCCGCGGCACCGCGTCCCGGTCGACCCCTTCCCGTCGCCGCCGATAACCCATGCCCCGACCCTCGGGCCAGGGGTCGCTACCTGGCCTGAGGCCCGCCCACCCCGACAAACACCAAGACCCCCAAGACCCGCACCGGAATTGATTTCCCGCAAGACCCCAAGACCCACCCCAGAACAGCACAGGATCCGTCGCTGAGCGCATTCTCAGCCGATGCCAGCAATCCTAGCGTTCTCGTCCCACAGACGCGCGCAGTTTTTGTCGTCCATGAAGGCCGGGTACTCGATCACCGCGCCCTTGTCGCTGACATACTGTCCGGTTTTCCATTTGTCGTCGGTGCAAACAGACAACGGCAGCTTGGCGCCTTTCTCGGGAGTCTTGCCAAAAAGCTTGAACACCAGGCGCAGCGGCAGTGGCGCCTCCGAGGGCAGCTTCGACTTGGTGAGCCCGGGGTTAACACACACGACCTCGACCCCGTCGCCTTCGAGACGCTTGGCCATACCATACAACATCCCGAGCGCAGTCGCTTCCGCTCAGGACGGGCGGGTTCGTTGGTTGTCGACCAACGGGAAGATCCCCAGGAGCCCGTCAAACGCCACTTGCTCGAACAGTTGAGCACTTCCCCTTGCGCACCACGCGCCGCTGCACGTGGATCCTGCCCTTGACCACACGCACGGCAGTAATCCCGGTGAGGTCAACGCGCGCCAGCTCCATGACCTTGCCCGAACGATAGCTCAAGGCAATGAGCGCACGCCCCCCGTAGCGGTTTACAGTGATCGCATGCCCGAATACTACGGCCCTCCGAAACGCTGGGTCTACAGCAAGTCGAGACCGGCAGTGGCTTTTCTGACGGGCAGCCGGGGCGGGCGGGCTACTTCGGGGTGGTGAAGCGGCCCAGGAAGAGGATGACGCCGGTCTTGACGTCGCGGATGAGGAACAGGAAGGGGTGGTCGGCCTTGAACTCGGGGATGGGGGCCGGGCGGGCCGCACTGCCGCCCCGCGCCATCACCACGGCGGTGGCGGCGGCGGCCACGGTGCCCTCTTCGGTCACGTCGCAGTTGGCCTGGTGGATGACCTTGGAGATCTTGAGGGGCGGCTTGGGCGCGATGCCCGTGAAGTCTGCCTGGTTCGCGAAGGCCAGGGGCATGCCCATGGCGATGAGCTGCTTTTTCAGGTCGAAGCGGCTCTCCATCTTGAAGCGAGGCAGGTAGACCTTGACCTTGCGCTGGGGCAGCTTGTCGGTGAGCTGCGCCAGGCGCTCGGCGGTGAGGCTCTTTTCCAGGGCGGCCAGGCCGTCCACCTTCTTGGGCAGCAGCACCACCATGGAGAGCCCCTTGCCCGCGTACCCCATCTCCAGCACATCCGCGTCCGCGCCGGGGCGGTAGCCGAACTTGCCCTGCTGGTACATGGTCGGCGCAGACATCTTCCTGGCGGCGGTCACCTGGAAATCCCGGGGCTTGGTGTTCTTCTTGTCGAACTTGGCGGCCCAGCTCCCCTTGAAGTAGATGGCGTTGACCAGCACCATGCGGGTGTCCTTGTTGATGTCCGGTCCCTTGAGCAGCTCGGCGATGCGGTCCCGGGTCTGCTTCTTCACCCAGCTGTTGATCCGCTTGCGAGCGGCCTCGGGGTTCTCTCTGTAGTTAAGCTGCTGCACCGGCGAGCCGTAGCTCTTCTTCAGCTGGCTGACAAAGCCCGGCACGAGGGCGAGCCCCTGCTGCGAGAACACGCGGTTGGCCACGGCGAGCTCATAGCCCTTGGCCGCCAGGAGCCGGCTCTGCACGGCCCCCACGGCCGGGTGCAGCTCGGGCTGCGCCAGAGTGTAGCGCATCACCTTGGCCATCTGGGTGGCCGTGGTCCCCTTGGCGCCCGCGTAGGTCATGCCCACGGCGGTGTTGATGCTCCAGGGCGACAGAAATACGTTGCCCCCGGTGCCACGGAGCCGCGCGTACAGCGCGAGGGCGAAGCGGTTCGCCCCCTCCACGACGTTTCTCTGGTCACCCTCGGGCGCCTTCACCAGGGGCATCTTGCCGGCCTTGGGGTCCTGGCCCGACTTGGGGTCCTGGCCCGCCTTGGGGTCTTTGCCCGCCTTGGGGTCGTGGCCCGCCTTGGGGTCTTTGCCCGCCTTGGGGTCCTGGCCCGCCTTGCGGTCCTGGCCCGTCTTTTGGTCTTTCATGCCTGACTTCAGCGGAGCGTCGACCTTGGCCTTGCCCTGCTCCCCGTCTCCCGGTTTGGCCTTGCGCGTGCACCCCGATATTCCGAGGACCAAAGCCAGCGCCGACAGCGCGGCGATCATTCCAGCGCTCTTCATCTTCATGGTGCGGTCTCCTTGTGGCGTGTGTGCCTGCCCCGATAAGAACGTCGAACCACCCCCGCGGTTGGTCATGGTTTCGTCACGTTCCCCAAGCTGCGAAGAAGACTATCATTTCGGCGTGTGCGCCGTCGACCCTATTGGCCAGATGCCGTGGTGTGGTAGCCCGTGACCCCCATGTACACCACCCGCTCCCCCAAACAGCGAGCAAGCGACATACCAACACCGGTCGCCTACCCGCCCCCTATTTCGTCAATATTTTCGGCAATTTCACTACGCCACGGCATCCGACCGTTACCCGGGGTTCGCAGCCCCGGTTGGCCAATACTTCACGACGAACGTCCTGGCCGAGCGGTCACACCTCCCCCTCGCGCCGGATGCTATAATGTCATATAAAGTGCCCAACAGTGGACACGATGCGCTGCACAAAAGACACCCGCCTGACCGGAGCAGAGAAGCGGATCTTCGCCGGTCATCTGGCAGCGGAGGGGCTGGCCGACAATGTCTGGGACCTTTTCGGGGAGTGGGTATCCAGGTCCACGCCCGAGGTGGCCTTCTACTACCTGAAAGTCCACCGCGGATCCGAGCTGGTGGGCCTGGGTCTGTTTGTGCAGATCAAGCCCTTTGATCTTCGCACGTCCTACGCGGCCCTGAGGAAGCCGGGCGCGCTCAACAGGATGGGCGGGCTCATCTCCAAGCTGAGCGGCAACAGCGTCGTGGTCGCTTTTCGCAATCTGATCACCTCGAATCACACAAGGCCGCTTTTTTTCAGCGCGCCCGAGGTTGAAGACGCGGCCATGGGAGCCCTGCTGGCGCACCTCAAGGCCGACGCCACGGCAGACATGGTCACGATCGTCGACACGGCTGGAAACGACGAGCTGTACCGGCACGCGGACTTCACTCCATACCCGTCGTCCTCGGAGGCCTGGTTTGACGTGACCCGGTATCGAGACATTTCCGAATACCTCGCCGCCCACCGGAGCCTCCGACGAAACCTGAAGCGACGGGCGACGCGAATTACGGTGGAGGTGCGCGATGATGTGCTCTCCGAGGAAGAGCTCGAGCAGCTGACCGCTTGCGTGGGCTGCTCGGCGCAGCACAGCCTGGTCGCCAACCCCTGCCAGCGCTTTTTCGAGGAGAACATCTTCGACACAGACGTGTATCGCTCGAACAAGCATGTTCACATCTTGGTCCGCGTCGACGGCGTGATCGCTGGCTTCCACACCTTCCAGGTTTCCGGCTTGAGCATGGGCGGCGTGCTGGGCGGATTCAATCGGGAGCTTTCCCGCAACAACTTCGTCTACGAACGGGTGATCGTGACCTCGCTGGATTACGCGATCGGGCGCCAATTGAAGCGAATCCACTACTCGCTCGTGGACAATCAGACAAAGCTGCGGCTCGTGGATCTTCGCGAGCCCTGTGGGCTGTATTTCTACTCGAACAGCCGCCTGAACCGGACCGTGTTCAAGCGCACCTTCAAACACAACGATGTCCACGCGCTCTGGCAGCTGGAGAATCCAGGCCAGGTGATGGAAAAATGAGCGAAGCTCTTGGACATCTAACCGCGTCTCTACGAGACGATATCCTGCTGAGCCTCGTCGATACCGACCGCTGGCTCGGCCGGAGCTGGATGAGACTGTTGCAGCGCCTGGGCCATTTTGCGGCGATCCGTACCGCAGACGAGTTCGTCCGCATCGTCAGCGAGGGGCTGGGCAACTCCCCGAGTGTGCAAGTGAAGGGGAGCGTAATCCACGCACACTACTGCGCGAGCACTTCCTAGGCCCCCCAATCAAACATCGCGCAGATGGCCTGCTGTACACACGCGTCGGGGTCGATGGCTCAACGGCTAGAGATCGTCCTCGTATTCGGTGGAGCCCTGGCAGCCGGGGAAGGCCTCATGAAAAATCTCGCTGAGCTCAATCAGCGTCGCCGCCTCGTCCTCGAGCTCGGCGGCCACCCCGATGCCGGGTGGAATCGGAAGCGGACCCTCAACGGCCGGGGCGATCTCAAACCGCAGACGATCTCCGTCGGTCACCAACCTGAGCGTGTCGTCCTTGATCTTGTATTTGCCCCGAAGCCCGGCGCTTTCCAGAGAGGTCTGAAGCTCCCCAAGGCTCTTGGGCAGTAGATCCGGCGGGAGCGCGAAGAAGGCCAAGTCATCCATTGTTCTCTCCTACTTGAGTACGGAAAAAAGCGGGCCGAGGCTGGGTTCGCTACTTTTTCAACGCCGCGTGGGCAGTGCGCAGAACCAGATCTTTTTCCTTGGCCATGGGGCAGCTCTTCACCCGTTTGACAAAGTCGTCGAAGGAGGGCCAGTCCAGCTTGGCGGCCTGGGCCGGAGCGCCGGACCTGCCGCTGGCTTCGAGCTGCCCGATTCGCTTTCGCAGGGCGGCGTGAGCGACCTTGCCGCCCACCGCGCCCAGGGCGCGGACGATGTACGCCTGGATATCCGGCGTCGCCACGGACAGCGCTTTGATGGCTGCGGCGATTGCCGCCGGTGACGCCGCTTTCCGGGCGTCGGTGACCCGCGCGAAAACCCGGGCCGTCTCCTGATGAGACGTGGACCGGTGCTGTTGCCGGGCGTTTTTCCACAGCAGGTCTGCCAGGCCGTCCTGCAGCTCGGGTATCGGACAGTGTTCAAGCACCAGGACGGCGTTTCGGTGGCTCCACTTCCCGCTCAGCCGGTGCTCCTTCACCCGGTCGAGATAGATCTTGCGCAGCCTGGGCTGGTCGCAGGCGATGCGCTGCACCGGTCGCCACCGGTTCTTCTGACCGGCGAGGAAATACTGGTGTCGGCTTTCGGTCAGCATGAATCGCGCAAAGGCCACGTGAAGACCTTCGTCTTTCGGACGCAGCGCCAGCAGTGCCAGCACTCCGGGCATCTCATCGCTGTAGAGTCTGTGGTCACCTTTGAGCTGGGCGAGGAAGTGTTCACGCGGAGCCGGCGCCTGGGCGCAGGGATCTGCCTGGTCCGCCTTTGTTTCGATTTCGGGAAGCGGCAGATGCAGCCACAGCCCCTTGGCCATGTGTCTCACAATGCGCCACTTTTTGCCCCCGTCTTTTGAGTACGCCACACATCGGTCGTCTGCCGAACCCTTGAGTCGAAGCGTGTGCACACCTTTGCCCTGGCTCTTTTTGCTCACGAACACGGCCTCAAACAGAAACACCCGGTGGTTTTTGGGGCCGCCCTCGAGCACCAGGTGGTAGCGCATGAACCCGCGTCGGTAGGACCCGATGCCGCCCCGACCTCCATATTTTCCCTTCTTCACGCGCCTCACCGCGAGCACATGGGCCTGCTTCCAGAGCGTGCCCTTGCGCGAAGCGATCTTTTCGCTCGCCACTTTTTTCTTGGGTCCAACATCGGTCTTGCAGCCAGGCCCCAGCGTGCCCAGCAGCAGCAGGGTCGTGATCTTGAGCATGGTGATAAATCCTGTGCTTGGAGTATCAGCGACACTGTTCCGCCGGTCAATATGTCGCTTTGTGCCTGACATGCGTCGCTTTGCGTCGGTGCCCGTCTGCGGTAGATTCAAAATACATTGGCCCTACAAAGGTGCAGACATGACAACGTCGAAGATTCTCGGATCGGGGCCCGTGCTGGCAGCCTCGCTGGGGTTGCTGGCGATGGCGTGTGGGCCCCGGGCGCCGGCGGCCCGGCGGAGCCCGGCGCGATCAACGGCGGCCGAGGCCATGCGTCCGGTGACGCGACAGGGGCCTGAGCCCCGGCGTCGAGCCACCCGCATCCCGCGCAACCTCAAGGGGCTTCTGACCATGTCCCTGGACGCTCGGGCGGGCATCAAGAAGATCTCCCGGTTTCTGGGCAAGCCCTACCGATCGGCGGCCTACAACCGCTACTACACCTTTGACGCGCCGCTGCCCGGAGTCAAAAATGTGGAGGTCTGGTACGCCTGGCGACAGAACCGTGAATACCTGACGCGGGTTGAGATCCGTTTCGTAAAGGCGGCCCTGCCCACCGTACGCGCGTTGGCAAAGGCCCTCGGCGTCGAAGCGCAGCTGAACCAGGCCCGGGTCCGGGCGACCTGCACCCATGGTCGATGCCTGAGCACGTCCTTCATCCACCACCACCCCGGTCGGCGCGACGAAGTGCGCCTTTGGATGTCGGTGGCCGATCGGGGCATCGCCTCGGTGTATGGCCCGTCCAAGGACGTGGGGCGGCTCGCGGTGAAGGCGCTCTCCTTCGACGCCATCGGCTTCTCCTGCCCCGTGGGCATGCCCCTGGCCAATAAGGTGGCCTTTCGGGCGCCCTCCACGGCCCGTCAAAAGCGCCTCGCCGCCCTGGTGCGCGCCGCGGCCATGGAGCTGGTCCGGGCGCGCAGCAGCAAGGAGCACCTCGCCCAGGCCATCGGGGCCACGGTGAAGCGGCGCGACTTCGAGACCTTCACCCTGACGCCCACCAGCCCGGCGGTCCGGGCCCTCTTCGCCGCGAGCAGTCCACCCTGGTACACGCACAACACGCTGTCCAAATATACGTGGCTCAAGATGCCGCTTTACAACCGCAAGATCCCCCCCATGTCCTTCCCCGGGCTTCGCTACGTCACAGATCGCAAGGCGCTGTGTACGTTGTCCTGGCACGAACGGCACCTGTTCGAGGTGCCGAGCACCAGCAACTACTCGGTGCGGCTGGTGGTGCAGATCAATCGGGTCGGTCCCCAAAAAATCCCGTACCTCGACTACCTCACCCTGGTGCGATCTCCCCCTCGGCGGTGAGGCGCAATCAGAGTACGAATCCGGAGCTCATTCACCGCCCGTGAGCCGGTAGACCTGCCCGTCGCCGCTTGTCTTGACCCCTCAGTCCTCGTACCCTGCAGCGTCCCGGGTGAGAATTCGGGGATTGACGACAGCGACCTATTCGCACTCGAAGTGCATCCCGGTAGCTCGTGGGGCGGCCAGTTACCACGGCGGGCCGGCCCCGAGGTCCCACGGGCTCCCCTGGGCCCGCCTGCGCATGCGCACCCTCGGTATCGACGGCCTCGACTGCCCGAGCTGCCACGGCCCAGCTCTTCGGTCGCCTGGCCACCCCCCGTGCTCCTCAGCCAGCACCCCAAGGCCTGGGCGATTTGAAACGCGTTCAGGGCAGGATCTTGACCACGTTGAGGCTTGTGTAGAAGCCGTGGCCCACCGTGGTGAAGGCGGGGACGTATTTGAAGAGACCACTGGGAGCCCCGGAGAAGCCCCCGGTCTCGTAGATCAGCAGTCGCACCGCGCTTCCGGGCTTCAGGCCCCGCACGTCCTTGTCCCCCCGGAGGGTCAGGACGAGTGTCTTGGGGAGCGCCTTGCCTCCGGCGCTGCGGACGCGCAGCAGGATCTTACCCTGGTCGACCTTCCGGCGATGGTTGTCGGGCAGCACGTCGCCCTCCACCGTGATTATGGTCCCGAGGGGCCAGCCCAGGTCGCCGATGACTCTTTCCCGGCGCAGCCTGGCGACTGGAATTCCCGCGCCGGTGTCGGGAGGAGCGGGCGTCGCGCGGTCCCCGGAGCCCAACTGGGCTTTTCCTGGAGCGCTCCTCGCGGCGGGCGTTGTTATCGGACAGTCGGCCCCGGCCGTGGGCTTCGAGCACCCTCCTGCGACCAGCAGGAGGAGAATGGGGACGGTCC
>Ga0180009_10003704_pt1 | contig 17249 bp, 14 predicted proteins | sample OS_PC_MetaG_FD_123537 | JGI IMG/M metagenome (GOLD analysis project Ga0180009, IMG submission 123537) | Groundwater microbial communities from the Aspo Hard Rock Laboratory (HRL) deep subsurface site, Sweden - OS_PC_MetaG | ecosystem: Environmental > Aquatic > Deep subsurface > Groundwater... | reverse complement strand
TATGGGGACCCTTCTGGGTGAGGCTTCAGATAGGTCTCACATATTCTCTGGTGACAATCGCATCCAACGTTGTTATATTTATTGTTCTGTATCCGGCTCTTGACACATTGGAGAGTCTTGTGAAGAGTCGGAGAGTATCGGCAACACAAGATCGCAGTAGTTTCCTGAACGCGCATCACACGAGCGACTACGATTTGTGAAATGCGATTCGTGTGATGATCCAGAGGTTTAGCCTTGAGACTGCCACGGAATTCACTTTCATCGAATGTCGTATTGGGAGTGCTGGTAGCATTACTGGCCATCTCACTGTTCACGCCCTGTTCATATTGCCAGATCATCGATGATGACAGCCTCAGCGTAACTCGAAGATTCGAATCGCCTTTCGACTCGGTTTTGATAGAAGACTCGCTCGGGCTGCCGGCGGAACTGCCCACAATCTATCCGGAGTTCTACGATCGCAATCCGATGACTACGACACTCTCCACTGGTTACGGTGACATTGTAGAACTTGCAGGGAACCACCCGCAGATGTACTTCTCGCTGTGTGATGCTCTCAGGGATGACACACAGTTCTATCGTCTCACCTCTGGACCGATGGGACAGAGTTATGGGATGACTTTTCTTGGGCTTCCTCCGTATCTGCTGCGATTGTCTCCCGATCTTGCCGGCTCATACCAGCTGTATGAGTTCCCGATTGCCGGGATGAATGACCTTCGCTTGTTCAGCCTCGAGCAAGGGGATGTCCTTATTGTCGATACCGATGATCCTCGCTCCGGCACGGCATCTCTCATAGCATACCGACGACCACACAACGCTAATGAGGCTTACGCTGATCTCTCGATCCATAAGGGAAACTACTCTTATTCCAACACTGATGTGATCTTCAAACAACGGCCGGGCAGTCGATTCGGATGGGGGTTCAATGCGGGTGTAGAGGGGAACAATGGCTATCGAAGCAACTCAAGAAAAGACCGCGAGAATTATGCCGTTGATCTGCACTACAAACTGACCCCGGCATGGCAACTCAATGCAGACGTAAGATATCTAAATGTTGACGACAATCTCGCACACCTCGGACGTTGGGAATCGATAACGGCTGAACGAGATGATGCATATCGTAGTCTGACGGTCGATGCTCTGAATGAAGATTCTTCCGGGAATTATGTAAGGGCCTACGCTCACTATCAGACATTCGAAGAGAAAGTCAGATCGAGATATCTCTTCCTGCGTCAGAAGATCGACAATTACAAATTCGGCTGTGAACTTGTGCGGCCAGTCCGACAGCACACCGCATTCTTTGAGTCTCAACTGGTCTTCAACAGAGTCACCATTGAGCCGGGGCACGACTATTATACACGAATTAACGTGTTGGGAGGAGCTCGTCTATTTCCCGAAGAGAGGCTTTCCTGGGTTCTATCCGGGAATTACCTCTACGACTGGGGAGACGCATCGAGAGTGGGCGGCACAGCAGAAATGATTCTGCGCTCAATCGACAGCCTGACTCTGCGAACCTCTGTAGGCGTATCTCACATCCCACCAACAGACATGGCACGGTTTCTCAAGCCATGGGGATTGGAAATCGCTGGTGATGGTCCTTCTTTGTATTATCACAATGGAGATCGCAGTTTGAAGCCAACCCTCGTCGCCAAAGCGTCTGCTGAGATCAGGTACAGTCTTGGCAGGTACGATCTGACGGCAACCGGTCGAGCTTGCAGAATCGATAACATGGTGATCTGGCAAGCCTACGAGGGTGAGAGCGGCGGCTTGTATCAGCCTGAGGCACACGAGGCGAACCTCTATGCATTGACGGGAACCTGTGGGATCAGATTCCTCGGGTCGGCAAAGTTGAAATCATCTTATACATATACTCGAATCGATGACAAGAATTCGGATGGAAATCTCTCTCTGATGCCACGACATAATATTCACGCTTCAGTATCCTGGAAACAGCATGTCAGGAAGCTCAAGCTGGATGCATTCCCCAGCATTGATGCGGAGTACCACTCGACCAATTTTGGTAACTACCTGAATACAGGAGATCTGGGAGACTACATCTTGTTACACGCCAGAATCTCCCTAAGGATTAAGAGCTTCAATTTCTATTATACAATGGAAAACATAGCAAACAAGAAGTACCAGACTGTGTTCGGGTACCCATCGAGCAGACGAGTCTGGTGGGGTCTTAGATGGTTATTTATCGATTGAGGAGGGGAGCTTGATATCGCGTCAGGATGCATATGATCTTGTTAAGAAAAACGTCACCCAGAAAAACCTCGTCAAACATATCCTCGCGGTCGAAGCTGTGATGATTCGACTGGCGGAGTATTTCGGCGAAGATGAGCAGAAGTGGGGGCTGGTCGGACTTCTGCATGATCTGGACTACAGCGTTACCGCCGACAAGCCATCTGATCATACTTTCATAACGGAGCAATGGCTGACTGAGGCAGGCGCGGAGCTTACTCCGGAAATGCTGCATGCCATCCGTGCCCATCCGGGACACATTCCATGTGAGAGCCGGATGGATTGGGCACTCTATTGCTCAGATCCCGTCACTGGCCTTATCGTGGCTGGTGTTTTGATGCATCCGGACAAGAAACTTGCGAGCGTTACGTCGGAATATATGCTGAGACGATTCAAAGAAAAACGCTTCGCAGCCGGGGCAGGACGTGACGAAATTGCTGCCTGCGAGAAGATCGAACTGACTCTCGATGAATTTATGACTCTCGCGCTCGAAGGCATGACAAGAATCTCACCCGAATTGGGTTTCTGATCCACAATGGACTTTCCAGGATTTCATAAGAGATCTTCTCTCTTTGGATGGCTGATCTATGATTTTGCCAACACGATCTTCTCGATGAACATCCTGACTATGTACTTCGCGCAGTGGATTGTTGTAGATCTCGGATATCCCGACATCTACTACAGTGTCGCATATTCGAGCTCGATGGTCGCTGTCGCCCTCACATTGCCAATACTCGGACACAGATCAGACAGTAGAGGCAACAAGAAGGGCCTTCTTGTCCTGTTTACAATCGGTTGCATATTCGCGACAGCCTTTCTCGGTACTATGGCGTTGGTAATCAGTGATGTCGCTTCCCTTATGATATTTGGTCTCATCTGTGTCGGTGTCGCCAACTACTTCTACGAGGGTGGTCTCGTATTCTACAATGCGATGTTGACTTCTGTGTCAACTAAGCAGAATGTGGGAACAATCTCTGGATTGGGTGTGGGACTGGGATATGTCGGGGCGATCTGCGGACTGCTGCTCGTGCAGCCTTTTGTCGATGGAGCAGTGCCTTTCTGGCCAGCGGGGCGTCATGCTGCATTCTTGCCGACGGCAATCCTGTTTTTTCTCTTCTTCCTGCCAACTTGGATTCTTCTAAAAGAGAAACCGACTGTTCGTAAGATCGCTGTCGAGCGAGATGGGCCGATACGCGGACTTGTGAAAAGCCTGAAGGAGGCGAAAGAGTATCGAGGTGCATTCAGGTTCTTGATTGCTGATTTTCTCTTCGAGGATGCAATCGCCACGCTGATAATATTTATGGCTGTCTATACAGAGAAAGTGATGGGGTTGCCTGACAAGGCCAAGATTACGCTTTTCATCGTGTCGACACTAAGCGCTGTAGTTGGCTCAGTTATGTCGGGCAGAACCTCCGATCGTTTTGGTCATTACGCTACACTGAAATGTGTCGTTATCGGTTGGGTGATGCTTCTGGTTTTCGTCAGTTTCACGACGGATGAGACCCTCTTCTGGATTCTTGGATCAGTGGTCGGCATCCTGCTCGGATCGACCTGGACAATTTCGAGACCGATACTGAACAGCCTCGTTCCGGAGCAGAAGCTGGGCCTGTTCTATGGACTATACAGTTTATCCGGAAAGGCAGCAGCTGTGATTGGCCCGGTGGCGTGGGGCGCGGTCGTATTGCTTTGCAAAGAGGGTAGTCCGCCCGCCAAATGGATGCTATCACTTCTCGGTTGGATTGGTGTTCAGGTCTCCCAGTCGGTCAGCCAGTCAATCGAATACCGCTTCGCCGTTTTCTCTCTGGCCATCATAATGCTCGCAGGTCTCATCATATATTTACGTGTGCCCCAGTTTCCTGATGAGCAAGCCTCTCCATCATAAGGGGTTAGTCGGTCAATATCTGCTGCCATCCCCTCGGCGCATGCGAAAACAGAATCGTAAACTGGCGATTGACATTATACAATCTGTGCATTATATTCTGATGTGAAGAGTCTTTAATGTATCATGACAAACAGTCGGAGAAGCCGACCAAATACGTGTGATACTTCGGATAAAACCATCTCTGTAGCCGTCCAATTTTAAGAGATTAGCGCGGGAGGTGCCATGTTAGAACGCACACGCCTTGCAATGTTGTTTCTGCTCCTCAGTCTGCTTATTGCAGGTTGCTCGAACAAGAGCAATAATCCTTTTGATAACAACAATCAGCATGATCCGCAGGATGAGACTCCACCTGCAGCAGTCACTGATTTAGCAGCTACGGCTGTCACGGATAGCTCTATCACCCTTAGCTGGACATCAACCTTTGACACCGATAACAACTACCATTGGGGATTCGGCTATATAATTTATTACGCGGACTTCCCGTTATCCACAAGCAATCTTACCTCGGCGATGCGGATAGTTCACCAGATGATAGATCCGAAGGATACCGGAGAAACAGAGACTTTCAAAGTTAGTAATCTGTATTCTGGTACGCAGTACTATTTTGCAACGAGGCTGGAGGGTTACGACAAAGTCACGGCACTTTCCAATATCGTCATACAGAAAACCGGGTCTCCTGACACTGACAATTCAGCGCCTGCGGCAATCACCGATCTGATAGTCACTCGAGCTTCACGATATTCGGTATTATTGGAGTGGACTGCTCCCGCCGACGATGGCCCCACCGAGGGAGCATTCCAGTATGATATCCGCTACTACCATGAACCTATCAACATCCAGAACTGGGAATATACGAATCATCTGGAGTGGTGGTACGACCTCGTACCAAGCCCGGCAGGGACCCACGAGAGCCTGCTCATTGGCGACCTGTGGCCCGGCCAGACATACTACTTCGCGATACGTTCCCGTGATGAACACCCCAACCAATGGTCATCTTTATCCAACTCAGATAGCGCAACTACATACCTGGCCGAAGAAGATATGTTTGATGTAATCTCACCCAGCACGCTGGAGGTCGAGTTCTGGGGATCCTATGCGACCGCCGCAGATTTTGATCATGACGGCGATGTCGATCTCGCGGTTATCCGGGAGGGCGAGTCGATGGTGGCGCTGATTGAAAACGATGGGCAGGGCAATCTAACTCACTCACTGGATATGCGTACCGCTTCATGGCCGATACTCATACTGTCCGCTCGACTTAATGCTGATCAGTATGACGATATTGTGACTATGAATGAGTTCTCCAATTCCATCTCGATTTTGTTGAATAGTGGCAACGGCACATTTGCAGCACATGTTGATTACCCAATCGGCTATACGTCCTATTCATTTGTCGCTGCAGACCTGAACGGCGATGCTATAGATGATATCGCGTGCGTCCACCACGTTGATACCAACAATGTATTGGTCCTGCTGAATAATGGATACGGCGCGTTTTCCGGTCCCCAATCATACGTTACTGGCACACCAGCATATGATATCGAAGCCGCGGACATTGACAATAGAGGTATAAACGACCTTTTGATCGCTACGGGATGGAGTCTTGTAAAGTTGACGAACAACGGCAATGGCACCTTTAGCGACGACGTTGAGCACTTTCCCGGGATTCAAGCGTACACCATTACGGCAACTCTTTTGAATGGTGACAATTCTATCGATCTGTTAGCGACTGAAACTATGGACTATCAGGCTTATCTGTCTGTATACTTAAATGACGGTGCCGGTAGTCTAATATTTGACAACCGTAGCCTCGTGGCAGCAGACATTAACACCGATAGAATAGAAGCTATTGACCTGGACAATGACCTGAAGACTGACTTGGTCGGCCCCGGATATTCCGGATTCAGTTTTCTCCCGGGGTTAGGCGACGGTTCTTTCCAACCTGCAGACTACTATGTTGTTCCAGAGGATTATACAACTGGGGGACTCACCAGCATTTGCCCAGCCGATTTCGACAACGACGGTGACATTGATATTGCAACAGTAAACCCCCGGCTTATCAGAATCTATTTCAATAGGCTGATCAATCCCTAATGGTTTCTCGCGCGGCACCTACTATAGCAGGAACACAATTCCGCCGCGGAAATCAAAAAGGAACCCGTCGTTTGACACATAAACACCATAAGGGCCGTCTCTTCCGTAGATCCAGTTAAACGCAAAACTGAGATCCAGCCCGACAAAAGACCGAAGTAGAAAGACCGTTCCGAAATCAAAATGAAGAGCAAAATTAACCAAAGACTCAGATTCATCAATATACGTAGAGTATCCTATTTCGGGATCGAAGAATTCCCCCTTAACCGACACCTCCGTGCTTACGAGTCCCAGCCCTCCAGTTGATCTGAAAAGGAATTTCCAGGGCTTCATATCGCACGGATATGGCAGCATGTATTGCGACCCGAACATGAATTTCATTGTGGCAATCTCTGCATGGATTCCGGGCGGAAGGGTGGGAGTCTCTTTGAAATGCATGCCTGCCTTGGCTACCATGAACTTCAGTGCCATACCACCCTTGGTCGCCATGAAGAGGTTCAATTCATAACCTCCACCACCACCCCCTCCCTCGTAGTACTTGCCGGCAGGCTTGGAAACGGCACCCAGCATCGAAAGGCCGATGTGCCACGGTTTTGCTTTATATCTTCGCAGCCCCGGCCCAACCGGAACTATCATACCGTCTTCATCCATAACCATCGACGAATAGAGATAGATTGCGGTAACGTCGTTACCGGACAGGTCAGTGATGGACTCGATTTCACCGAACCGGACCATAGTTTCATCGTCACCCTTCTTCACCGTGACGATTTCACGGTCGCGATCGATTAACAGAGTCGCCATTTCGAATACGTGCCCTGATTTGGTTTCGAGCATCCCGTACAGGCTTGCACTTGGCTTCGTATGTTTCTCGCGTGACGCCTCACCCAGCATATCACCCGTTATGTCTCTGCCAGACTCACTCGTGATTGACTCGATAGCACTGAAGCCGAGCTGTGTTTCGGTGTCACCCCTGATAATTGTTATAATCCCCACACTCTTGTCGGCCCTGATATGAACATCCCTGTACACATCGCCCGACTTCGTTACCACCGTTCCATACTCGGCAGGAATGACGCTTTTCACTTTTCTTCCCAGCAGCTCATTCGTTATGTCTCTGCCAGTGTGATCTGTGATCGACTCAACGGCTCCATAACCGATTTTTACTTCTTCTGAATCCCTAATCAGACTTATGATCTGCACCGCAGCATCCACTTTTATTGCGATGTCGTCATATCTCACGCCCGCTTTGGTCACGACCGTCCCATATACAGCGCCGGGGATCTTATCATATCCCCGCTCTGTTTTTCCTAGCAGATCGGATGTTACATCCCTGCCGGTCGCATCAATGATCGATTCGATAGCGCCAAAACCGATCATAAGCTCCACAGTGCCACTGATCATATTGACCACCTGAAGATCGTGATCGACTGTTAGCGTGACAGTCTCGTATGTCACGCCAGCTTTGGTTGTCAGGGTCACATTTTCAATAGCAAACGATGTTGAAGCAAGGATTGACAGCAGTGCAACGAGGCAGACTTCAATCTGCACAAAATTACGTGCGTGCATTTCTCCTCCAGAGGTGATCAACTATCTGGATCAAATTCAATGGACCTAATACTCTCCAACCCTATTGATTCTACAATAAATGAGCGCCGCCGTGTCCTGTCAAGCGCAATATTATACATTTGCCGGGGGACTCCATTTGGCTTGATGGCTATGTGGGCACTCCCACTACTGACTTCTACATCCCGGTCTATTTCTCTAACAGTCTCCCAGCGGGCGGGATGTCATTTAAGATAAACTACCATGCCTCCGAGATCAGCTTGGTGTCATATTCGCTTCTTGGCAGCCGCATCCCTCCCGAGTGGGACAGAGTCTCAGCTGTTGAGCGCAGCTCCGGAACTATGTTCTATGCGATGCCGGACACGTCTGGCACGGCGCAAGACCATACGTTGGCACCCGGTAGCGGGCTAGCTGTGACACTCAGATTCCAGGTCCTAAATCCGCCAGAGAATAGGATCAGGTTCCATTTTGAAAGAATGCAGTTATTGGGCCAAGCTAATGGCTATGCGACTTTCGAATATCCCTGGTGGAATTTCGCGTCATTTCAGCAAATCGATACTGACATATTCCTGACGTTCGTGCAAGGCGATGCTGACGGTTCCGGAGCCATTGACATAGATGACGTCGTCTTCCTGATTGCCTACATGTTTCAAGGTGGTCCAGCCCCTGAGGTATTCGAGATAGGTGACTTCAACGGAGACTTCGCGATTGATATCGATGACGCAGTTGCTTTGCTGGAATACATATTTGGGTAGTGTCTGTCTTTCGCCCCAGTGCGTAGCTACGCCACGAGATTCCGGCTTGACAGAATTACCGGATCGATCATAGTTCATTTGGTACTGACCGAAACGCTCCCGCTTCGCCTATTTGGCGCACTTTGGGCCGAGAACCTTTGACAGAAGGAGCATTATGTTCAGGGCAAAGCACCCACCGATTCCCGCAATGATCATTATCACAGTGGCGTTGATTGTCTTCTGCACCGTCGGAGTTGCATCGGCGGATCCGGCAGACTCCACGATTTTCATATTGCCGCACATCTCCGCCGAGCCGGGCCAGTTGGTATCACTTCCGCTCTCGATCAGCACAGTGCATAAGATCGGAGCATTCGAATTCCTCTTCGAGTTTGAACAAGGGTCGCTCGACGCGGAATATTTGTCTCTGGATAACACCCGAAGCGAGGGAATTGAACTCCACCTAACCTGGTTCACAAACCTCGGTCTCGATGCGATTCGGGGATTCGTTATCTTCGTTCCGCCAGACGCGTATATTCCTGCCGGTGATGGACCTGTGGCCAATCTCATGTTGACTTCAGATGCTTCCATTCCGAAGGGGTCGCTGCTTCCGCTGAGCTTCTGTTGTGACAACGAATTTCCGGCGGAGAATGGAATCTCCGATCCGCTCGGTATCTACTATGTGCCTGATTTCAACCACGGTTCAATTCTGTTCAAAGTCGACCCGGCTGGCGCTCTTGAACGTGGCGACGTGGACCTCAACGGGAAAAGCTACGAGATTGCGGATTTGAACCTGATGTTCGAGCAGCTTGAAACGGGGATAGCTTCCTACGTGGATGCAGAAGCACAGACCGAGAATGCTGACATCAATGCCGACGGATTTCCCTGGACAATATCTGATGTCGTTCTGATGCGTGCCATAGTCTTTGAGCATACAAAGCCTTTGCTTAGTAGCCGGGAGGTGCTGCATATGTCTGGTGATTCAATATGGTTCGATGGTTACACCGGCGCTCCGACATCCGAGTTCGATATTCCAGTTTACTTCTCCAATAGCCTTACGGCAAATGGAATATCATTCAAGATCAACTACGATGCTGATGAACTGGGGCTCGTTTCATACTCGCTGTCAGGCAGTCGCCTGCCTTCCGAATGGGACAGAGTTTCGGCGATTGAGCGCAGTTCCGGCACCATGTTCTATGGCATGCCGGACAACCCCGACTCAACACAGGGCAATTCGCTACCACCCGGCAGTGGTCTGGCAGTCACGCTCACATTCGAGGTAAGAAATCCTCCTGAAGACAGAATCAGATTCCATTTCGAGAGACTACAGGATCTGGGTCAGGCGAACGGGTACTCTACACCGTACGACTTTTCGTGGAGCTTCGCATCATTTCAGCAGATAGATACTGACATATTCCTGACGTTTGTGCAGGGCGATGCTGACGGTTCAGGAGCCATTGACATCGATGATGTTGTCTACCTCATTGATTACATATATCAGGGTGGCCCAGCCCCTCAGGTCTTTGAGACGGGCGACTTCAACGGGGATTCAGTGATTGATATTGATGATGCCATCGCTTTGCTGGAGTACATATTCGGATAAAACGAAGTACGCCTCTCATCCGCTAATCTAAAGAGGCTCGCGCAGCATGGCACCGCAAGACCTTGAAGTCATTGAGCCTCACAGCGTTCACCAAATAACTGTTGACATGCCAGCATATATTATTTAGATTTGCCGCTAATCATTCGCGGCGTATACAGGAGCGACTTGTGTTTGAGACATTTTTTCCGATTGCACTGCTACTTTTCGTTTCGATAGCCGCAGGTGGGGGGCTCTATCTCGCTTCAAAGTTTCTCGGCAGGAAAACTCCCGATTCCGTTTTCATGGATACGCCTTACGAGTGCGGAGTGGAACCAGTCGGCTCGACAAAGGAACGATTCCCGGTGAAGTTTTACCTCATAGCGATTCTGTTCATAGTCTTTGATATAGAAGTGGTTTTCATGTATCCGTGGGCAGTTGTCTACAAAAGACTCGCGTTATTCGGATTCATTGAAATGCTCGTTTTCATTGGAATTCTCTTGATTGGATACGTATACATTCTCCGCAGAGGTGCCCTGAAATGGGATTAGAGGAAAAGATTCCGGATGGGATACTCCTGACAAGCGTTGACAAAATGGTTAACTGGGCCAGGAAATCGTCCCTGTGGCCGCTTGGATTTGGACTCGCCTGCTGCGCAATTGAGATGATGTCAACGTTTGGGCCGAGATTCGATCTGGCACGCTTCGGAATGGAAGTAATGCGTGCATCCCCCCGGCAAGCCGACCTGATGATTGTCTCGGGCAGGGTCTCGAACAAGATGGCGCCGGTACTCAAGCGCCTCTACGATCAGATGCCATCACCAAAATGGGTTATCGCTATGGGAGCTTGTGCGTCGAGCGGAGGCGTCTTCAACAACTATGCAATTCTGCAAGGCGTTGACAAAATCTTGCCGGTGGATGTCTATGTTCCCGGTTGCCCTCCCAGGCCTGAACAGTTGATAGATGGAATAGTGAAGCTCCAGGAGAAAATTAAGACAGAATCGGTGAAGAAGCCTGCGTGAATTCGGCTTCGATTAGAGCGGTAGATGAGCAAAGCAGATCAACGATTGTGAAAAGAATAGCTAGCTTGTGACAGTGACGCACGACAATATAGAGACAAAGCTGAGGGAAGCCTTCGGAGATTCTATCCTTGAAGTGCTCCATTTCAGGGATGAGTTGACGTTCATAATTTCGAAAGAGTTCCTCATTGGCATAGTGGAATTCCTCAGAGATGAACCGGAATTCGCATATACTTTCCTCACCGACCTGACCGCCACCGACTGGCCTGATCGTGAGCAGCGACATGAGGTCGTCTACCTTCTCTATTCCTTTGATTCGCACACTTATGTAAGACTTAAGGTACGATTGAAGGAAGGGGAGAAGATATCGAGCCTTTGTGGAATCTGGGATATCGCAAACTGGTTCGAGCGAGAGGTGTACGATCTCTTCGGTGTCGAATTCGAAGGGCATCCTGACCTGACCAGGATTCTGACGCCTGATGGCTTTGAAGGTCATCCGCTGAGGAAAGATTTCCCATTGACATACGAAGTCCCTCAATTCACATACAATATTGACGACCCACCGGAGGTCATCGACTGATGGAAACCAGAACGATGACCATCAACATGGGGCCGCAGCATCCGGCGACACACGGCGTTCTGCGGATTCAACTCGAACTCGACGGCGAGACTGTCGTCAAGGCTGATCCCATCATCGGCTATTTGCATACCGGGATTGAGAAGACCGCCGAATCGAAGCACTACTACAAAGCAATCCCCCTCACTGATCGGATGGATTATCTCGCTCCGATGTCGAACAATCTCGGTTTCTGCCTGGCAGTCGAGAAGTTGCTGGGTATAGAGATCCCCGCTAAGGCGCAGTGGGCGAGAGTATGCCTCACTGAACTAACACGACTCAATTCGCATCTAGTCTGGATCGGAACACACGCCCTTGATATCGGTGCCATGAGCATGTTGCTGTATGCTTTCCGCGAGCGAGAGAAGATCCTGGGAATATATGAGCTTGTCTCTGGTCAGCGCATGATGTCGACTTATTTCCGTCTCGGTGGACTTGCTGAGGATCTCCCGGTCGATTTTGAGGAGAAGATGCGAGATATACTCGAGGACTTCCCGTCGAAATTTAACGAGTATGAAGACTTGCTGACAAACAATCCCATCTGGCGTAATCGCACAATCGGCGTTGCTAAGATTTCACCGGAGGATGCTATCAGTTGCGGGTTTACCGGACCTCTTCTGAGAGCTTGCGGTATGAAGCATGATCTAAGGAAGGCAAATCCGTACTCATCATACGAAAAATTCGATTTCGATATTCCGACTAATGACGGCTGCGATGTCTACGCACGGTATCTCGTGAGACTCGAAGAGATGCGTCAGAGCCTTAGGATCATCCGACAGACTCTCGATGGAATGCCGGAAGGGCTGTACCGCGCTCATGCCCCCGGAATAGTGCTTCCCCCGAAGGAGAAAGTACTAACCGAAATGGAATCGCTCATATTCCATTTCAAGATTATCACGGAAGGAATCCATCCTCCCGTCGGAGAAGTGTATCAAGGCATCGAAGGTCCTAAGGGGGAGCTTGGCTTCTATATAGTGTCGGATGGCGGACCGTATCCATATCGCATGCGGGTCAGGCCACCATGTTTTGTGCATACCGTGGCACTCAAGAAGCTGTGTCAGGGCGGTCTTGTCGCGGATGTAATTGCGGCTATTGGATCGATTGATATTGTACTGGGCGAGGTTGACCGATGATTTTGACCGACGAGAGCGTGAAGCAGATTAGGTTGACGATACCGCACTATCCTCAGCGCCGCTCGTGCATTTTGCCCGCGCTAACGATTGCATATTGGCAGGTTGGCCATCTTAATGATGATCTGTATCGCGAAATCTCGGATATTCTCGAACTGCAATTGGTAGATGTCGCCGAGGCCGCATCATTCTATACGATGTTTCCGAAGAGGCCGGTCGGCAGGTATTTCATTCAGGTCTGCCAGAACATATCGTGCTCATTGCTCGGTGCAGATTCACTTATCGAGTATCTGTTGGAGAAACTGAACGTCAAACTGGGCGATATCACAAAGGACGGATTGTTCACGGTTGTGACGGTAGAGTGTCTCGGATCATGCACTACCGCACCAATGATGCAAGTTAACGACAAATATTACGAGAAGCTGACTCGCATCAAGGTTGATTCTATCATCGAAGAGTTGAGAAGTAAGGGATAGACTGAATGGAACTGAAAGTTCTATTGAAGAATGTTGATAATCTCGATCAGCACAGAATAGAAACATATATTTCTGGCGGCGGGTACACGGCGTGGGATAAGGTCTTGAAGGGGATGAAGCCGGAAGAGGTCGCAGATGTTGTTAAGCGCTCCGGTCTCCGTGGACGTGGCGGGGCAGGATTTCCTGCCGGCGTGAAGTGGGGATTTGTCCCGAAAGACTCTCCCAAGCCGAAGTATCTCGTATGCAATGGTGATGAATCTGAACCGGGCACATGTAAAGACCGCGTTCTGCTGGAAAACGATCCACACGCAGTCGTCGAAGGTATGGCCATAGCGTCATATGCGATAGGCGCGCACCATGCATTCATCTACATTCGCGGCGAATTTGTTTTCCCGGCATCGAGGATGCGCAAAGCTGTCGAGGAAGCATACGGCAAGGGCATGCTTGGCAAGAACATTCTTGGTAGCGGCTATGATTTGGAGATTACCGTACACACTGGTGGTGGAGCCTATATATGCGGTGAAGAGACGGCGTTGCTTGAATCTCTCGAAGGCAAACGCGGATTGTCGCGCATCAGACCGCCGTTCCCGGCCCTTGAGGGTCTCTATGCATGCCCGACAGTCGTCAACAATGTAGAGACGCTTGCTAACGTTCCGCTGGTAATCAACAACGGCGCCGAATGGTACTCCGCGATGGGTACCGAAAAATCAAAAGGCACGAGGATATTCTGCCTGTCGGGTCATGTCAAGAATCCCGGCAATTACGAGCTCGAACTCGGCATGCCTCTCAAGCACTTGATATATGATATCGGGGGCGGCATTCTGGATGACAAGAAGCTGAAGGCAGTGATACCGGGTGGATCGTCCACGCCGGTTTTGAAACCTGACCAGATAGATGTTCTGCTCGACTTTGAATCTCTTGCTCAAGCAGGGTCCATGCTTGGCTCTGGTGGTGTGATTGTGATGCATGAAGACACGTGTATGGTATATGCCGCGAGGAAGCTGGCATATTTCTATATGCATGAGTCCTGCGGAAAGTGCACTCCCTGTCGTACGGGCACTCAGTGGATGTACCAGATGCTCGACAGAATCGAGAAGGGGGAAGGCACGGAAACGGACATTGATCTGCTGCTCGACGTGTGCGACAATATCGAAGGACAGACAATTTGCCCGCTCGGTGACGCTGCTGCTATGCCCGTGCGAGCGTTTGCGAAGACATTCAGAGATGAGTTTGAGTATCACATCAAGCACAAGAAGTGTATGGTCGAGAACAAATTCCCGAGTTTCATTTAAATGAGTGAGATAAGACTTACTATAGACGGCAAAGAGATTACCACAACGGCTGGTAAGACCATACTCGAAGCTGCGCTCGAAAACGGGATAGACATTCCTGTCTTCTGTTGGCATCCTAAGTTGAAATCGATTGGTGCCTGCAGGGTTTGTCTGGTCGAGGTCGAGAAGTGGCCCAAGCTGCAAATATCCTGTTCTACGCCGGCTGCGGATGGAATGGTTGTCTTTACGAACAACGAAAGAGTTGTTAAAGCCAGACGTGGTGTCATCGAATTCATATTGCTGAATCATCCGCTTGACTGTCCGACCTGCGACAAAGGCGGAGAGTGCCCGCTGCAAAATATCACTTATCAGTATGGCGTCGACAGCGCTCGCACTATTGAGGAGCGGCAGAGGTTCATTACAGATTCTAATTCGACCTTCGATGATCTTCAGATCGGTCCGGAAATAATCCGAAACCAGAATCGCTGCATACACTGCTATCGATGCACGCGAATCGTCGATGAAATATGTGAAGAGGATGACCTCGGTGCATTCAATCGAGGCCACGGAACCGAGATACTTCCTCCTCCCGGCAGAGAGGTCCGAAATCTCTATTCCGGCAATATTGTGGAGTACTGCCCGGTTGGTGCACTGACCAATCTCGATTGGCGATACAGAGTCAGAGTGTGGCTGACAAAGCAGAAGAAAACGATCTGCAATTTGTGCCCTGACAATTGTAACCTCACGATGTGGACTTTCCGTGATAAGATATACCGAGCGACGGTCAGACGGAATGATCGTGTTGACGACGCATTCCTATGCGATGTCGGCAGATATGGCTATCAGTTCGTACAGCACCCGGATCGGCTTAAATCGCCCATGATTAAGCGTGGAGGAGCGCTGGTTGAGTGCTCGTGGGATGAGGCTTACAACGCTATCGTAACAAAGATCAAGTCTATCTCCGAGAAACTCGGCCCCCAGGGTATTGCAGCTCTCATAGGCTCCGAAGAGTCAAACGAAGATTATTATGTGATAAGCAAATTCATCAGATCGGTCATCGGCTCGAATTCGATCGATCATAGATTGCATCGAAAGAGAAAGCTCACGCATACACCAGAGCTACGAAAGCTCGGCATCATCGGCACCAATCTGTCTTTCGATGACCTCGAGAAGGTAGATCAATTCCTGATTGTCGGATCAGACCTGCACACGGAGAATCCGATTACAGCGCTGAGGCTCCTCAAGGCGAAACGATTGAATGGAGCTCGAATAGCAATGATCAATCCTGCTCCAAGCAGACTGTCGCGCTCCGGAGCTGAGTACCTCCACGCTGCTAATTCCGAAATAGAGGTTCTTACATGTCTCGCAAGGATCATTCTCCAGGAGAAGCTGGTCGATCCAAGTGAGACGGGCCTACAGGATAAACAGATAGAGGCTTTCTTAAACGAAACAGACTTTTGCTCCACCGATGAAGTCAGCGCCTCGTCAGGGATTTCTGCAAATGACCTTACTACATTTGCGCGACAGATCGCTATCGCGAAACGGGCGGTGTTCATTACTGGCTCGCATGTAGCCCTCCATTATCAACGTGATATGATACTCACTGCCCTGTTCAATCTGGCGCTTGTAAGCGGCAATGTAACCGGTGACCAAAACAGCATTCTGATACACCGCAATGGCTCCAACAGTAAGGGTTGCTACTTCTTTGGCATGCGACCCGACCGGCTGCCATTCCGCAAAGGGATTGACGAGAAGGAGATAGTATCTTCTGCAATGCCGACTGGGGTCCCAGACCGCCAGGGTGCGGATACAATCGACATTCTGAGGCAGATTGAGGAGAGCAAGGTCGAACTTACTTTTGTAGTCGGTGCCGACCCGATCACCAACTATCCCGATCACAAGCATATTTGCTCCACATTGTCTAAACTCGATTTTCTTGTTGTCACTGACCTGTATCTAACAGAGACAGCTAAATTGGCTGACGTAATTCTTCCTAAATCGAGCCACATGGAGTCATCCGGAAGCTTCTGCAATTGGGAGGGCCGCATTCAGACCTTTGAGCAGGTCATCAAACCGATTGCACCTTCAAAGCCTGCATGGCGAATATTCGCCGATCTTGCAGCCAAGATTGGTGTCGATTTTGAATACGAGAGTAGTCAGAAGATATTTGATGAATTCGCTCCCATGTTTACTGAAAACGGAGATATCTCTTTTGACAATTTCCCGGAAGAAGGGCTTCGACTGCCGTCGAGTCGATCACCGAGCAGGAATGCAAGGCTGCAGACTATAGAGAAGAAGAAGCCTGTTGAGAGTGACATACACAAGTTTGTGCTTCTTACCGGCAACGGAGATCATCATATCGGCCGCAACCGAACCACAAGGTCGGAGAGCCTTTGCCGATTTCTCGGTGGACCATTCATCGGACTTTCCGAGAAAACAGCAAATGATTTGATATTGTCTGAGGGGGATCTGGTCAAAGTCGAGAATGAGTCTGGCAAGGTGATAGGACCGGTGAAGTACATTGAGAATCTCAGGGATGATTGCGTTTGGATACCGGACAATTTCCCCGAGATGGTCGCTAACACGCTCATGAACCGTGAGCTTGACATAGACAAAGTCAGTTTGGTCAAGGTGTAGAATGGATTTGACGC
>Ga0180009_10003703_pt1 | contig 17250 bp, 16 predicted proteins | sample OS_PC_MetaG_FD_123537 | JGI IMG/M metagenome (GOLD analysis project Ga0180009, IMG submission 123537) | Groundwater microbial communities from the Aspo Hard Rock Laboratory (HRL) deep subsurface site, Sweden - OS_PC_MetaG | ecosystem: Environmental > Aquatic > Deep subsurface > Groundwater... | reverse complement strand
CCGCCCGGAACACATCACGCGCACCACGCGCACGTTGGGTGCATAGACCATTCTCGCGGTTCCGGCGAGGTCGGCAGCGGTGTATGTGCACCAGTTGCAGAAGAATGCAACGATCTTAGGCTCAAACGACCGGTTTGTCTCGTTGTTTTCAAACATAGTTAACCAACCCTCTGATTTCTTGGAAGATCTGTTCGTCGGTAAACAGGTTTTGCTGAAGAGCACCCGACGGGCAGGTCGCCACGCAGGTGCCGCAGCCTTTGCATAGAGCTCCGGTAACAGAGGCTGTGTTCTTCTCGCTGTCGAACGTCACCGCACTGTATGGGCAGACATTCATGCACGTCCTACACCCGGAACAGGAATCCTCCCGAACATAAGCCGTATTCGGTTCGAGTTCGACGTGACCTGCATCAATGAGAGCGAGAGCTTCCGCAGCGGCAGCGCCAGCCTGGGCGACACTATCGGGAATATCTTTAGGCCCCTGGCAAGTACCGGCCAGAAAAACTCCATCGGTAAATGTTGAAACTGGGGCGAGTTTGGGGTGTCGTTCCATGAACCATCCTTCGTGGCCGCAGGTGACGTTGAAGCGACGGCGCACTTCTTCGACATCGGCTTGCGGTTCTAAACCAACCGATAGGATGACCATGTCGACCGGTATGCGCCGCACTACCCCAACAAGAGTGTCTTCGGCCCGGATAATAAGCTTGCCCTCTTCCTCAGGTGCCATCGCCCAGTCGGTGACCTCGCCAACACGTCCACGGATGAAGTGCACATCTTCCTTCAGTAGTCTGTCGTAGAACTCGTCATATCCCTTGCCGGGAGTACGCATGTCAATATAGAAGTTGTAGACTTCAGCATTGGTACGCTCTTTCGTCAAGTGAGCGAGCTTCAGCGAGTACATGCAGCAAACGCGCGAACAGTAACGGTTGGTTTTTGCGTCCCTGCTGCCAACGCAGTGAACAATAGCGATTGCGCTCGGCTCCTTGCCATTTTCAAGCACAATCCTTCCTCCGGTTGGCCCAGACGCATGGTTCATCATCTCAAACTGTTCGGAGGTGATGACATTATCATACCGGCCGTAACCGTACTGAACAAGTCGGGAGGGATCGAAAGTCTTGAAGCCTGTCGCCAGGATTATTGTTCCAACCTCGATGTCTTCGAACTGATCGGTTTCCTCGAAGTTGATGCAGTCCTTAGGGCAGACCTGGGAGCAGATCTTGCAGCCACCGGTGTGAAAATGAATGCAATGCTCCGGGTTAATTCGCGGTACATTCGGCACAGCTTGAAGAAACGGTACGGTAATAGCCGCGTTCGGGCTGAGGCTTATCTCTCTATGAACGAAGGCTCGCTTCTCGATGTCTTCCATCACAATGTGTCCCGTCGGACAGACCTTCGCGCAAGCGCCGCACAAAATGCAGTCACTACTCTCTTCTTCAAATGGCGTTGAAACCTTCCGGAAAATACCTCTCTCGCTGAACGTGAGAGCATGAGCGCCTACAACCTCATCGCAAACCCGGACACAGAGTCCGCAGAGAATGCAGGTATCCTCGCCTACCCCCCAGCGCGGTTTCTCAATGCCGAATCGCTCTGCAAGCTGTTGCAGAACCGGAATAGGGGCGCAGCGGCTCATCAGCATCTCAAGATTAACCTTGCGAGCGTTGAGCACCCTGGGAGTATTCGTCAGAATCTCCAAGCCATCCCAGGCCGGATAGTTGCACGCAGTGACGATCTTGCTCCAGCCCTTGCCATCACGCGCTTCCACAGCACAGATTCGGCAGACTGCGTATGGCGTCATGTACGGATAGTGACAGAGCGTGGGGATATCAATCCCCAAATCTCGGGCGGCATCAAGCACGTACGACCCTTCTTCAACCTCAACAGAACAACCGTCGATTATTATTTTCACTTTGGCCATAAAGCTGTCCTCCTATGCCATAGCGGCAACTTCTGCCTTCGTTTTCGGTTTCCAGATTTCCTGCGCCCGACGCTGGACTGCATCACCCTCGCCTCGTTTCATGCGCTTGATAGCATTTCGCTTGCAGATCTGATAACATGCACCACATTGAATGCACTTGTCCTGATCGATGATATGGAGCTGTTTCGGGCTGCCTACTATGGCGTCTGTCGGGCAGGGCTTTAAGCAAGCGTGGCAGCCGTTGCAGTTCTCATCTATAGCGTGTGAAACCAGCGCCTTGCAAACCCCGGCAGGGCAACGCTTCTCCACAATGTGAGCCAGGTATTCGGAACGGAAATAGCGTATGGTTGAGAGAATCGGGTTGGGAGCGCTACCGCCAAGATCGCACAGACTGGTGTCAGATACCACGTGAGAGATCTCCTCCAGAAAAGCGATATCTTCCACCTCTCCTTTGCCATCGCTGATTCGAGTCAGGGTATTCAGCATTATGCGAATCCCTTCTCTGCACGGAAGGCATTTGCCACAGCTTTCTTCCTGCAGGAAGTTGAGGAAATACTTGGCTACGTCGACCATGCACGAATCCTCATCCATGACGATCATTCCGCCGGATCCCATCATCGACCCCACCTCGGTCAACTTGTCAAAATCGACCGGTAAATCGAGGAGACTCACCGCTTCCTCATCTTTCCGTGCGTCCCCATGAGTAACAAGACTCTCAGGTTTGTCCGAATCGCCGGGTTCGATTATCAATGTTCCACCTGAAGGACCGCCGGTCTGCACCGCCTTTGGTCTCTTGCCTCCGGGAATGCCTCCACCTATATCGTAGACAATCTCGCGCAAGGTTATTCCCATCGGCACCTCCACCAGGCCGGTGTTGTTGACTTTACCGGTCAGGGCGAACACTTTTGTGCCTTTTGAGCCAGCGGTGCCGATGCTAGCGTACCAGTCAGCTCCCTTTTCGATTATCAAGGGCACATTAGCCCAAGTTTCGACATTGTTCAGATTGGACGGTTTGTCCCAGAGGCCGGCCTCGACGGTATGGATGTACTTTGCTCGAGGTTCGCCGGTCTTGCCTTCCAGCGATGCCATGAGAGCTGTGGATTCACCGCAGACAAAAGCTCCACCACCTCTGGACACCTCGATATCGAACCTAAAGCCGGTTCCAAGGATATCATCTCCGAGGAAACCGTATTCGCGGGCAGCAGCTATGCCAACAGCGAGGTTCTTGACCGCTAACGGATACTCGTTTCGAACATACACGAAACCGTCATTGCTGCCAATGGCATAAGCGCCTATAATCATTCCTTCGATTACCGAATGCGGATTGCCTTCCAGCAAAGAACGATCCATAAACGCTCCGGGATCGCCTTCATCTGCGTTACAGATGACATATTTAGGATGTCCTTTGGCTCTCCGGCATGACGCCCATTTCTTGCCGGTAAGGAAACCACCGCCACCGCGGCCTCTTAAGCCTGACTTCTTGATCGTATCCACAACTTCGTCGGGAGTCATTGTGGTCAGAGTCTTTGCCAATGGCTGGTACCCTCCCAAGGCAACATAGTCGTCGATAGATGTGGGATCCATAAGGCCGTTTTTTCCAAAGACCAAGCGCATCTGTTTCTTGTAGAAAGGTATGTCCTTCTCGTGGACGATAACTTCGTCGGTTAGCGGATCGCAGTAGAGAAGCTTCTTGACAAGTTGTCCATCCTTAATCGTGCGATCGACAATCAATTTGGCATCGACAGGTTTCACTTTTTGGTAGAATATTCCTTCCGGCTGAATCACTACCAGGGGGCCGCGTTCACAGAAACCATGACAACCGGTCGTTCTCACCTGGACATTGTCACCTGGACGGCAGTCTCTGAGGCTATCCTTGAAGGCAGCAATGACAGATTCGGCCCCACAGGCCAAGCAACCTGTACCGGCACAGACAGTAATAATCGTCTTTTGTTGCTGCCGCTCTTTGACTAGACGATCCCTGAATCGGTCCAGTTCCTTAGGAGAAGAAATCCTATTCGTACTCATGCCTCCTCCTCCCGTGCTATCTTGTTCGCGGTTTCCTTGCGGCGCAGTTCATTCAACATTTTGTCAACTTTGGAAACGGTCATGTTTCCATAATAGACATCATTTGCAGTGACAAGAGGACCGAGCGCACAAGCGCCAAGGCAATTGACCGTTTCAAGGCTGAACTCCAGATCGTGTGTCGTTTCGCCTGCCTTAATGCCAAGCTCAGTTTCCAGATTATCGACAATGACTTGCGCCTGGCGCACATGGCAGGCGGTGCCGGTGCACGCACAGATGTGGTTCCTACCCTTCGGCTTCAGGCTGAATGATCTGTAATAGGTAGTCACACCATAGATCTGAGCAATCGGAATGCCCATTTTCTCTGCCACCAGCTTTAAAGTATCCACGGGAAGATACCGATGATGCTTCTGAACATCCTGAAGGATCATGATCAAAGCGGTTGGCTTGGCCTGATACTTATCAACAACTACGCTTATAGCCTGCTCTAAGTCATAATGTCTGTCTACAGCCGTTTTCATCTGGAATCTCCTTTTCGTGTGGCCGAAACCGCTTCTGGCTCAGGCTGAGATTCAATGACAGCCGCCAAATCCTGTTCGAGCTTCGTGTCATCGGGTTGATGCATCTCCAGGACCTTCCCCTCTTTGATGATCTGTTTTCCCAGGATCATTCTCCTGTATTTCGGATACGGGCGGCTGAGACATGCCTCATAGCAGAGACCGCAGCTGATGCATGTTTCCGTGTCAACGTATCGCGGCTTCTTCTTGATTTTCACCTTGAAATTGCCAACATATCCTTCAACGTATGCGACCTCGGCCCATGTCATCAGGTGAATCCGAGGATTCTGGCCGACTGATACCATCTTTGGGGTCAGGATACAGGCCGCACAATCGAGGGTGGGAAAGGTCTTGTCGAATCTGGACATGTGACCACCGATTGACGGTTCGCGTTCAACCAGATAGACATTCTTGCCGGCTTGTGCCAGCAATAAAGCAACCTGAATTCCGGCAATCCCGGCACCAACGACTAGGACATTCGGGTTGACCGGTACACGGCTGCGTTCGAGCGGCTGATGGAGTGCCACCCGATGAACCGCCGCAGCAATCAGTGCTTTGGCCTTCAGTGTGCCCGCGTTCTTATCGTGCGTGACCCAGCTCACGTGCTCACGAATATTCGCCATCTGGAAAAGGAATGGATTCCCCCCTGCATTAGACATCGCGTTTCTGAAAGTGGGCTCGTGCATCAGAGGTGAACAGGAGGCAACTACGACCCGATTCACCAGGCCATCGCGAATGTCCTGATGAATTATCTCCTGTCCGGGATCGGAACACATGAACTTGTACTCTTTTGCTGCAGTCACATGCGGCAGATGGCGTGCGAATTCGACAGCACCAGACACGTCAACAGTATGAGAGATATTGACACCGCAGTGGCAGACATACACGCCAATCTTCGGCGTACCGTTTGATTTCGTTTCAGTTGTGTGCATAGTCACCTCCCTGCCACCACGTTTACCTGGTGGGATTCCCGTAATGGCACAAACAGGCGCTGTAAACCCAGTTTCTTCTGAGGTATGCCGAGTGCCAGGCCGATAAGCTGTGTGAAGTATGCCACTGGCACATTTACCGTGTCATCGAATCGCCGGCTCATCTCGGATTGATAGCATTCGAGATTGAACTGGCAGAGAGGACACGCGGTCGTGATGACATTGCATCCACGCCTCGTGGCTTCCTTCAGCAGTATGTAACTCAGTCTCTGTCCGACCTCCTGAACCGTGCCGGTCAATGACCCGCCGCAGCATCGAGTTTTCAGCGGCCAGTCAACGACTTCAGCACCCATCGCTTTCATCAACCTGTCCATCGTGGAAGGTTGATGCTGGTCGTCGAAATCGGCATACGGCCGGATCAATTGGCATCCGTAGTAGCATGCGACTCGATACCCTTCTAGAGGATGCACGGTCCGCGAAGCCATTTCCTTCAACCCTATGTCATTCACCAGAACATCGAGAGGGTGTCTGATACGGGCACGGCCTGTGTACTTCAGACCGGCGGCATAAAGAGCCGTATCGATCTTCGTACGGATCTCCGGGTTGTCATTCAGGTAATGCTGAGCTTTGTTCAACCCGAGATAACACGCAGCGCACGGGACAACTATATCCACGGTGCCTGAATCTTTGCATTGCCGCTCGGCCAGAGCCAGGTTTCGAGCCGAGAGCGCAAATGATTTCAGCTCACTGACTGACATATAGGCCGTGGCGCCGCAGCAATTCCAGTCGTCAATCTCGCTTAAAGGTACCCCCAGGTTCGCAAAGAGCGACAGCATCGATTCCTCGTACGCTCTGCCGGTGCTTCTGAGTGAGCAGCCGGGAAAATAGAGATAGCTCATGACGGAACCTCCTCTGCAGGAGTCATATTGGTCCTTTTTTTGACCATGTGTTCCTTCTCGAGTACCTGAAAGATGTTTCGCAGTTCATCTTTGCGTTCAATGGATTCCCGTTTCAAGCTAAACCTCCCCCGTCGCAAAAGGCGCATGCCGAGTCCCATTTGCTTGAAAAGTTGAAAAGGATTGGTCTTCAGGAACAGACGCAGCAATAGCCGCCCCTCGCTATTGCGTCCTGATCGCTCGACCATCTTGAAGAACTCGTTCGCGAGGACAGGGATCGGAAAACGTTTCGGATAGAGCCCTCCCCTGATCGCCAGCCGCTTAGCGGCATACATGATGTCAGTTAGCTTGATCTCCTTCGGGCACTCGACGGTACATGAATAACATGAAGCGCACAGCCAGGTAGTGTAGCTGCTGAGCACCTCTCCCCTGAAGCCGGCTCGGATCATACCGATGATTTGCCGCGGGGTGTAGTCCATGTACTGGCTCAAGGGGCACGTACCGCTGCACGTTCCGCACTGGATACACGACAGTAGCTTATCTCCTCCCGGTATCGACATAATCTGTTTCGCGAAATGCGGGTCGAGCTCCGATTCGTACCGTATCTTGTGCCATCCACGCCACTCGTCCATATCAATCCTCCTCTCCAACGCAATTTCTGTTGCGAGCTTCTCAGCATATTCGCGGTAATTGCTCGCCGCTCAGCATATCCACCATTCGCTCAGTACCAAGATGAGTCCTTATCGTTACCAAGCCCGATCTCGTGTCGGTAACCGATCCAATCACGCACGATTCTACCTGAGACGATTGCATTATCTCCAGTGCTGTGTCAGAATCATTTGCAGGCACAAACGTCACGAAACGGCCTTCGTTGGCGACATAGAGCGGGTCGAGGCCCAAAATTTCACATGCGCCTTTCACTTCCTCACATACAGGGATGTTTCGTTCCTCGATCTGAATGCCCTTGCCGGAGGAAGTAGCCAGCTCCACAAGCACTGTGGCCAGACCGCCTCGTGTCAGATCTCTTAGGCAATGAACTTTGGCGCCCGACTCAATCAATCTAGCCACGGGCTCAGCGAGGGGAGCAACATCGCTGCTAATTCGCGACTCGAAGGATAGACCCTCCCGCTCCGCCATAACTGCGATACCATGTCTTCCTATATCACCGCTGAGAATAATAACGTCGCCCGGTTCAATACTGCCCGGACCGATATCAAGATCATGATCCACAACACCGATACCAGCCGTGTTGATGAACACTCCATGCCCTTTGCCGCGATCAACGACCTTTGTGTCGCCTGTAACAATCTTGATGCTGGCGATGTCTGCTGCAGCTCGCATCGACTGTGCGATTCTCCTGAGATATTTGATCTCAAACCCTTCCTCGATGATGAACCCCGCACTCAAGTACAGTGGGCAAGCACCACACATGGCGAGATCATTAACGGTGCCGTAGACAGCAAGAGTCCCGATGTCGCCGCCGGGAAAGAACAATGGATGGACAACGAACGAATCGGTTGTGAAGGCCATCTTTGTGCCATGCGACTCGAATACGGCACCATCATGTTCAACACCAAAGTCTGGGTCGATCAGTATGGCGGAGAAAAGGCCATCAATCAGTTGATGCATAAGCCTGCCGCCACCGCCATGAGCAAGCTGAATCTTCTCTTGACCAAAGGCAGGTGCAGCGTAGTCGAATCCCATCGAACTGGTTGGTTCCATTATGCTTCCTCCTTCGCCATTCTTATGACACCGCACTCATGGCGCCTGTAGCGATAGTATGCAGCGCAGGCGCCTTCTGACGATACCATTGTTGCTCCAAGAGGACGCTGAGGCGTACACAGATTGCCAAACGCTGCGCAGTCGTACGGTTTGTTCCTCCCCTGAAGAATGAGACCGCTAATGCACGGGCTCTTTTCTTCGGTACTGACGTGAGACAGAGTGAAGCGATTATCAACATCGAAACCAGCGTATGCATCGCTCAATGCGAGTCCGCTGCGCTTGATCCTGCCCAGGCCTCGCCAGTCCCGGTCGACAGTGCAGAAAACCTCTCCCATAAGCTTCCTGGCTTCGCTGTTGCCATTTTTCCTGACAGCGCGGGAATACTGATTTTCGACCATGGCCACACCCTGCTCCAACTGAGCGATGGTCATGTGAATTCCCTGGAGGATATCGATAGGTTCGAACCCTGTAACAACGATTGGGACACCGAAGCTTTCCGCTATCGGTTCGTAATCCCTGTAGCCCATCACGGTACAAACATGGCCTGCTGCAAGGAAGCCATTGATATTGCAGGCAGGAGCCGACAGGAGTGTCTCAATGGCTGGGGGGACAAGAGCCAGGGCAGGTAGTACAGAGTAGTTGGCTATTTCAAGCTGCTTCGCGCGGCGCAAAGCTACGGCTACAGCCGGAGCTGTCGTTTCAAATCCGATACCGAAGAACACCACCTCGCGCTTCGGATTCTTCAGAGCAATGCTGACGGAGTCGAGGGGAGAGTATACGACCCTTACATCAGCTCCAGCGGCTTTGGCAAGAAGCAAGTCAGTGGTCGAACCCGGAACTCGAAGCATATCTCCGAATGAGCAGAAGATAACATTGCGCTGTAGGGCAATCTCTATCGCTTTGTCGATCAGATTAGCAGGCGTAATGCACACAGGACAGCCGGGGCCATGCAGCAAACGTATCTGCTCCGGCAGGAGTCTGTCAATACCGTTCCTGACAATGGTGTGCGTCTGCCCGCCACAGATTTCCATGATTGTCCATGGCTGGCTGGCAATCTGTTCGATTTCTCGTATATAGCGCGCAGCAACTCTGGAATCACGAAATTCATCTATGAATTTCATCTGCGATCATCTCCCAAATCCTGAAGGTGAATTTCCTTGAGGTAGTCAGTAATTCTTGATACCTCTTCTTCATCGACGATGCCAATGGCTATGCCGGCGTGAACGAGCAGATAGTCTCCCAAGCGAGCTTCAGGAACGAAAGCCAGGCTGACATCCTTGACGATTCCTCCAAAATCGATCCTGCCAGAGCGCAACATCGGCTCGCAGTCGCTCTTGCTGATCAACTTCCCTGGAACTGCAAGACACATAACTATTCTTCCTCGACTGTGCAGACGGTTGCCATGAAGATCTGCCCCATGGCGATACCGCTGTCATTGGGGGGGATGCGTCGATGCCAGTACGGCTCGAACCCTGATGCCTGTAGCGCGGATACCGACTGCTCGACCAGCAACCTGTTCTGAAAGCATCCTCCCGTTAGGACAACTCTTCTCTCACCTATGCGACCGGCAACAGAGAGTATCATGTTCACCAGGGTTCTGTGATACCTCGCAGCAATTGTGTCGACCGGTATTGACTCCTGCATATCATGCAAGATGCCGCGAATCATCGGCTCCCAGTCAAGCGAATACGGAATGCATGAATCGACCAGTCGATACTCGTACGATTCGCTCATATCGCCGCCGGCTTCTGCAGCAAACTGGAGCTTCATCGCCGCCTGTCCTTCAAAACTCGCAGTCTGACATATCCCGGTGATGGATGCAACCGCATCGAAGAGACGGCCTGCGCTCGATGTTCGAGGAGCGTTCAGAGATCGCTCTAACATTCTTCTGAGAATTCTTCGCTCGCTCTCGCAAAATGCTTTTACCGACTTGACGTTATCCGTAGCAAATAGAGCATCTCCGAAGATTTCGTACAGCAGGCCTATTGCACTGCGCCGAGGTTCTCGAACGGCTATGTCGCCACCTGGCAGGGGAAACGGCCTCAGATGTGCAGCGCGTGTGAATCCCCTTTCGGTCACTCGCAAGAACTCTCCACCCCATATGGTACCATCAGTTCCAAGCCCGGTGCCATCCCAGGACACACCCAAGACCGGCGCGCCCAAGTCATGTTCTGCCATACACGACAAGATATGCGCGAAGTGATGTTGTACCTGCGCTATAGGCTGTCCAAGGCTGGCAGCAAACCTGGCAGAATTGTAATCAGGATGCTCGTCACAACACACTTTCCTCGGACGGATTCGGTATATGCTCGCTAATGACTTCGTTTCACCGCTTAAGACGTCGAGAGCACGCTTAGTTGAAAGGTCTCCAATGTACTGGCTCAAGCAAGCGTTGCGCCCATCCGAGATCGCCACAGTGTTTTTCAGGTGAGAGCCGACGGCCAGGCATTCTGCTCCGGGTTTTCTGAGTCGTATGGTCACTGGAGCATACCCTCTGGCGCTGCGCAGCACCATTTCACTTCCTGCAACATGCTGCACAATAGAGTCATCCATCTGTCGTGCGATCGGACGGTCATGAACCAGAAAATAGTCGGCAACTCTGCTCAGGCGCACCAGAGCATCTCGTTCATCGGTGCAAATCGGTTCATCCGCCAGGTTCCCGCTGGTTGCGACGACCGGTGACTTCAGATCTGCCATTATCAGATGATGCAGAGGGGTATATGGAAGCATAACGCCCAGATACGGACTATCCGGTGCTATCTGATGTGATATTGAGGAAGGCTCCCTGTGGGTCCCGGACTTGCGCTTTAGCAGCACGATTGGCGACTCAGGTGAAGCAAGCAGGTGCATCTCCGCATGCGATAGTTCACAGTGGTTCCTGGCAACTCTTAGACTCGGACACATCAAAGCGAAAGGCTTATCCATCCGTGCCTTGCGTTTTCGGAGATACTTCACAGCATCCTCGTTTCCGGCATCAACCACAAGCTGAAAGCCGCCCAGACCTTTCAATGCAACTATTCTTCCTCTGGTTACGAAGGCACAAGCATCAACAAGGGACTGGTCATTCATCGCCACAACTTTGCCATCGCCATCCCACAACTCGAGGTGTGGCCCACAATTGGGACAGGCATTTGGCTGCGCATGGAATCTGCGATTCTCAGGATTCTCATACTCATCTCTGCACTCACCGCACATCGGAAACTTGTTCATGGTAGTGTTGACGCGGTCGTACGGCAGGGACTGTATTATGCTGAACCTGGGGCCGCAGTTTGTGCAGTTTGTGAAAGGATACCGATAACGGCGATTTCCTGGGTCGAAGACATCCTGAATGCATTCGCTGCAGGTGGCGATGTCGGGCGTTATCTGGGTGATCCCGGTGGAACAGTCATCGTGACTTTCTCTTACCTTGAACCGGGAGTACCCGACCAGAGTCAGGGTTTCTGTCACGAGTTCATCTATGCGCGATCGAGGAGGTCTCTCTGCCTCAAGTCTACTGACAAACTCATCAAGTTTCTCGATGCCGCCCTCAAGTTCGATCTGCACTCCCTCAGTGGAATTTCTCACCCAACCCGGTAGACCAATATCCGATGCCAGACGATGGACAAACGGCCTGAAGCCGACACCCTGCACCAACCCTTTGGCGACAATTCGAAGCCGTAGAGCAGCGCCTGCCCTCTCTGAGAGGTTGGCTGTGTCTTGATATCTGCGCATCACTCTTCCACCACTTCAATACTATCAAGAATTATGTCCTGAGCCTGTGGATCAGTTGTCTCGGTAAGCATTTTAGTCTCAAGCTTTGCGCTGTGAGCCGGGGTGCCAACAGCAGCACGCTCAAAATGCTTACCGAAATGATCGGGCGATGTGTGAAATAGCGTGCCCGGCGTTACCTTAGCTCTTAGAACTCTGTTAGGCTTAAAGCATGTTGAATCGCCCAGGGCGAAACTGGAAACCGCCATCTCGTTTGGTGTATCAGATTCCAGCGAGCAAGTATTGGGTGTTTCTCCTACTCCGCGCAGTTCGAGAAACGGCTGGACGACCATAGCGCTTGTGCTTATTGCGATCTGTACTGCTTCAGTCATGGGAGTTAGTTCTGTAAATATCCATGAGTTGCAACTGCGTTGCTTCCAATCTCTGGGCGATTATTCCGAAGAACTTCTTGATCAGTGCATAGCCGAGATCGTGGTCCTTTTCGCATTTCTCGCGCAGGCATTTGCCATCGAGCGCAATTGCCTTGGTCAATTCGAGCGCTCGAGCGTCAAAGTGCCACCTGTAAGGCTCGACCATCCATGACCAGCCGGTTACTTCCCCGGCAACACGCGTCTGAATGGCTTTCGGACCCATGTGCGGGACATAGGTCTCAAGAACCACCTTGCCCTGCCTGATGACATAAAATGAATCAGCGTCATCTCCCTCCCGAAATATGAACTCACCTGCTTTGAAGACGACATTTGATGCGCAGCCAACCAGCAGACTGACATGCTCTGGGCTTAGGCCGGCAACGATGGGATGATCTCTCAAGATCCGTTCAAGATTCTCCATTCTGCTCTCACCTTCCAATATCTGATCTGGTTGATATCACACCTGCTCCCGCAGAATGCCGGCTTCTCCTGTGATGTCTATTGCCGCTGGACACCATGCAATGCATCGCCCACAGCCAAATGTTCGAAACTGATCCAGCCAATAGGCGAGCTTGTGCAGCATCCACTGGCGATAACGAAACGTACTCGAAGTCCGTATGCTGCCTCCATGTATATATGAGAAATCCGTAGTATAACATGAATCCCACTTAGCTGATCGATCGGCTCTGTCTAATGAACCTGAATCAAGGAGGAAGAGCGGACGATTCGCCTCGACAATCTCGGTTAGAGAAAGATCGTATCCATTGGAAGCCAGCGCATTTAGAGGAGCCTGGAAATCGCTCGTATCCAGAACAGCAACTGTCTTTTCGTGTGGCGTCTTGATGGTCATAGTTTCCCTCTGCAATCTAACCCACTAACTGCGCAGTGCATGTTTGCGTATCTACTACATTATGTAATCAGTACATTTTGCGCGTGGCGACGACCGAGATATGCTTATTCTCCTCAATCCTTATGTCACAATGCCAACTGACATTGTGACCTGGCAACAAAATCATCAAGTGATTTCGAGATATACGAGTGCCTCAACCAGGTCAAATCGTTCTGAATCTTGAGATTGTGCCCCATAACATATATGTTGACTCCCAGCGTGATTTCATGCTCGCGACGCACCTGCGCATCGGCAGAGATGGGTTTTTCTTCCAGAAGTTCATCGATAAGAGAACTTCTGACATCTACGACGCTATATCTCGCAGATACCTCCCAATTCCGCACGAATCGATATGCCGACTGAAACAACCCGCCCAGCAGCACAAGCTCTGAGCTCGATGGATCGCTGATTCCTCCGAATGCGGCGTAACCGACGCAGGCAGCGGAAGCTCCGCGATACTTCATGAGGACTTCGGGAGCTATGCGACCCGCGAGATCTTTCTTCGATACCGGATTCAGATCCCATGCCGCGCTCACTCCGGCGCTATAACGAAATCCGCCTCTCTCCTCATCGCTGTCTGACTGCACCTTTATTCCGTTGGCGTTGTATGAGGCATGGAGAAACAGCTCTGGATGGATTCCCGCATTTGATCCCGGTTCCGATAGGTCGGATGGATTCGAAAGAGCCATCCCGCTCAGTTTCGACAACCCCACTGCATGCGATGCACGCGCGTTGACGCCCGTAAACAGCCCTACAACGTAAGAAAACTCCGCCGGTTGTTCATAGCCGTTATGTAAAGAAATGCCCATCTGCCTCTCGGCTCCGAAATAGGTCGACACGATCGACCAGTCGGCAAATGTAAGCTGTTGGAACGACTGAATACGGTAGCGAGTGAACGGGACTTTATACTGCCCACAACGGATCTGCATGCGATCAGCAATTCGGTAGTCGAAATAGAAATCCATCAATTCTGACGAGCCAGGAGCCGCGCTTAGATGCAGCTTGTAGGACAAGTTCGGTTTCAGAATGCTCCCGCTCAGAACCAGACGAACACGTCTAGCCTCCGTCCGTCCGGTGTTCTGCCTGTCACGGTTTGCACCCTGATCACGACTTTCGAGAATCGTTCGGAGTTGTCCGACGAATTGCAGACGTATTTTGCTGCTGCTGTCTGCATTTGAGATCTCGAACGGCCCGATTGACGCGAGGCCGCTGCCGGACGAGATGCAAATCACGCCGGTGACAATCAGTAGAAGAAAGTATCGATTAGTCATGACTCTCCCGTAAGTGCTCCGAGGTTATTATCTCATCGATCCCATGCTGCGCGCAACTTCGAGCACTACATCGCGCCCTCTCAATATTCCCACAAGTTGCCCCGATTTGACTACCGGCAGATTGATCAAGCGATTGTCAACCATCAGGTGAATAGCTTCCATAATCGGCGCATCCGCTTCGACAACAATTGGATCACCTACCAACTCTTCGATTCTTCTGCTGCCCAGCACCTTGCACTGTGCGAGAAACATGCCGGTGAAATACGTCGCGTACGGCGAATCTCCGAGATAGGGCGGGAGCAGCAATTTGAGAAGATCATTGAAACGGATAATCCCAAGGAACTTGTCGTTCGAATCATACACGAGAGCCGATCTAATTTCGCCCGGTTGAGCAACATGCGGCTCTGGAGGAGTGAATGACTTCTTGAGAGCACTCAGCACATTCTCAAGCGGCTCATCGACGTTGATTCGTGGATATACGGATGGCGGAACCATCAACTCCGATATTGTTTGCTCTCGCAGAGGTCCGCTTTCTATCCCCAGCCTAATCAGATCGTGAATACGATTTGCCAAGAGATCGATGTCCACCGGCTTCTGCAGGAAGTCGACGATATCCAGTTTTATTGTAGTTACAGCGGCCTCGAAGTCACCGTGTCCGGTGAGGATGATCACCGGCAGATTCGGTTTAATCTTCCTGAGTTCTTTGAGAGTCTCGATGCCGCTCTTGCCGGGCATTTTAAGATCCAATAGGACAATATCGAAGTGCTCGTCTCGGACAGCATCGAGAGCATCATCCCCGTTAGCTGCTTCCGTCACCTCGAAACCGCGCCTGCCGAGGACGGAGGATGTAACTCGTCTGAAATCCTCCTCGTCATCTACGAGGAGTAGGTTTAAGTGCTTTCTCTCTTCAATCATAAGTGTATCCTCGCTAAGTTCTAAGCAGATGGCAAACCAGCAAATCCGATTAGTGGCCAATAAAACATACTGAGCAGCAGCAAAACCGCAAATGATATCGCGACACAGATAATTCCGACCCGCAGGAAGTCTCTCGCCGAAAGTAAGCCGCTCGAATATACGATTGCATTGGGCGGAGTGCCTATTATCAGAAGATACGCAAATGACGATGCCGCTGCGGTCACGAGTCCCATAAATGGGACGAGAGTCGTTCCCGGCTGAGCAGCGGCGGCCATATTAAGCGTAATCGGTCCTACGGCTGCCGCAGCCGGGCCGTCGGCCATCAAGTTTGTCATACCGGCCGTAACTGCAGCTCCGGCACCGAGCAACACTGTACCCGTCTTGAGACCGATTGAGGCCAGCCACTCGACAATCGAACGAGCTATCCAGTATGCCGCTCCTGACGAATCAAGCACCCGACCAAAGATGATCGCTCCGGCATACAACCACACAACCCCCCAGTCGACTTTCTCCTGGTAATCTCGCCAGTTCACGACTCCGGTCAGAAGATAAGCCATGGCTCCTGCAACAGCGATTACACCTATTCCGAGTCGTATACCGGTCAGTCGCAGAATCAGCCCGCTCTCTGTCACCCACCCAATGAACATTATGAGGAATATCGCTATTGCCAGGATTTGCTTTCGGTTCCATCCGCCCATTCTGTCGATATCCGATTTGAGTGAGGCTAATGCAGGCTGCAGACTATGGATCTGAGGTTTGAATCTGTAATTTATAGTCAGCCATAGCAAGGGCATCATGATAATTACGAACGGTGCACCATAGAGTATCCATTGCCCGTAACCGATCGACAAACCAAACATATCTTCCATGTAGGTCATGATAATCACATTTCGCGCACCACCCGAAGGTGAACCGAATCCTCCGATGTTGCATGCCATTGCAATTGTTATCATGAGCATCTTTGCCAGCTCTTTGTCTTCGGGTACATTTCTGGAGAGGCTGTTATTGTACAGGATGATTCCTATCGGTAGGAAAATTGCAGCCAGAGCGTGGTCGGATATAAACGATGCCGCCGGAGAGATGACCAAAATCATAATCGCAGTCACCCATTTGACGCTCGGCTTTGCCAATGATCGGAAGATCAGAAGACAGATCCGTTTATCAACTCCCGTCTTAACAAAAGCCGCAGCAAACATGAGACTTCCCATTATGAACCAGCAGGCGTCTGACCAGAATAACTGAGCTACTTCTTCTCGCGAGACTATGCCTGACATAACAAGTATAAGACCAATGCAAAATGCCACACCTGGAAGCGGGATCGCCTCAGTCACAAAACAAATTACAACAAAGGCCACGAGTGCGATGCAGACTTTAAGCTGCTTTGCCCTCCTGTCAACCTGCTGCTGCTGTTCGGGGGTGAGCATGTTGTATGACAGCTTTTCTTGCCGCAGCTCCCGCCCGCGCAACAGCAACCCCTTGACATCTTCATCATCCATGCTCTCTATGAATGTGCGATATTTCTCCAAGTGTTCAGCTTGAACCTGGATACCCATTTTCTGCAAGTCTCGAGTCTTTCGCTTCAACACGGTCGCTTTGGAACTCGCACCCTGCATCATACACGCTTCAAGGGCCTGGGCGGTCAACATCTGCCATTGCTCCGTCTCACTGAAGGACTTCCCGAATAGCTCCTGTGAATAGAAGTCCAGGACATAGGTCTTCCCCATCTGGTATTCGACGGCTACATCAAGCATACTCGATGGTATCGGCAGCATCAGTATGATAACAAAGAGCGCGATCACGATGCCGAATCGTCTGAAGTCGACGTACCTATCATATGAGGAAGCCCTTGCTGCTGTTTTGTCTGCCATCATCATTCTCCGTTCGTGACACCGGTCTCGATTTCCGACCAAGTGAATCTCGTCTGCTCACGATGCTCTCTAGTCCGGATATCTTCTTCGAATCTCATCAATAAGTTCCTGCTGACGCCGCCTGACTGCATTTTGACGGTCCTCGTGCAAT
>Ga0180009_10003702_pt1 | contig 17259 bp, 17 predicted proteins | sample OS_PC_MetaG_FD_123537 | JGI IMG/M metagenome (GOLD analysis project Ga0180009, IMG submission 123537) | Groundwater microbial communities from the Aspo Hard Rock Laboratory (HRL) deep subsurface site, Sweden - OS_PC_MetaG | ecosystem: Environmental > Aquatic > Deep subsurface > Groundwater... | reverse complement strand
CCAGTCTCCACCGGAAATCTCGGCAGGCAATCTCGGGACTGTGGTGAAGACCTTTTGAACCGTTTCCTTGTTTTTCAGGGGGTTACAAAAACAATACCCCCCGAATAGCGAAAGTCGGGCTAGTAAGGAAATCCGCGTGAATGCATTAAATGAAGTCCATATTCGAAATGGAAGTCCATCTGATTATGAAAATGTAGTTACCGTTATGCCTGATTGGTGGGGCGGACGCGACCTATCATCCTCGGTGCTAAAAATTTTCTTTATACATTTCAATAATACCATTTATATCGCTGAAATAAATAAGAATTTAGTAGGATTTTTAATAGGTTTCTTATCGCAATCCGATGAAAATACCGGGTATATCCATTTTGCGGGAGTTGCTCCCAATTTCAGGAAGGCTGGCATTGGGCGTCTTCTTTTTAACAAATTTTTTGATGCGTGTATAACCAATCATAGATCGATAGTTAAGTCATGTACTTCACCAATTAATAAGCTATCGATATATTTTCACCAATGCATGGGTTTTATAATCGAATCTGGGGATGGAATTATTGATGGTGTTCCCGTTACATTCAATTATCTCAGGAAAAATGATCCCAAAGTTCTTTTTACAAAAAAATTGGACAATAGATGACCGCATGCTTTACTCGGACTGGTGCTCCGCCGCCACGCCACACCAGCCGGTAAGCATGGCCGTCCACAATGATAATGATCCGAAGCGAGGGACGAATCCACTCCGTAAGCCGCATCACGGCCCCCTGCATCCATCTCATGGTTATGCGATGATCCGGCAGTCCTGAGCCGAACGACAAGGCATCCGTATTCAACCGCGCCGGGTATCCCGGCTCGTTTTATCGGCTATGGATTCTGCCCGGCGATTATTCCGGACGACTATTTTTCCGTCCCGAAGCCGGCCCAGTTCCTGGCGATATCCATTCGTTTCTTCAGATCGTACTCCGAACGAACCATCACTTCCGCCGCCATGGGCGAGCCCGACGCATTGACGGCCCAGCCCATAAAGTACCCGGTGAAGTTCGTGGCCGCGATCTCCCGGGCCAGGTGCAGGGCCCGCAGGCGTTCCTGGGTGGTATACCGGCTGCTGCCGCATAGAAATTCGTCCATCCAGGCCTTGATCGTGGGGTTCTTGTAATCCGCTTCCGTGGGCATGGTCACGATCAGGCCGCCGGCGATGTCGTGCAGAAGCTGGATATGCTCGCCCGCCAGGCTTTTGATATAGTTGAGCCCCGCATTGGCGGTCAGGGTGCTGGGGACCCAGACGCCGCTTTCATGCAGTCCGCCTTCCACGGCCGCCCCCAGCGCGCATCCATGGGCCGCCTCCGCCTCGACCATCAACCGGGTGATCTTGTCCCGGATATGGGTCACCTTCATGCCCAGGCCGTTGACTTCGGCCGCCAGGGCGGCCACGCCGCAGACCAGGTCGGTGTGTCCGGCCAGACAGGAGCACTTGGACTGACGCTGGATGTTGCCGAAAAAGTAAGGGAAGCGCGCGGCCATGTCCCATTCGCCGCAGAGGAAGACCCGGTCCCAGGGCACGAAAACATCCTCGAAGACCGTCATCCCTTCCACGGCTCCGATGGCCGATCCGATGGGACACTCCATCTCATCCTCGGCCCGGTTTCGACCCGGGGCCGGGCGACAGACGAAGTGGACCCCGGGCGTGTCCGAGGGCACGGCAAACGAAACGGCATAGTCCCGGTCGTCCTCGCCCAGGGCCCGGCAGGGCAGGACCAGGAGTTCCTGGGCGCAGCAGCCGTACGAGGTGTGGACCTTGGCCCCACGCACCACGATCCCCTTGGCGTCGCGCCTGACCACCTTGACCCCGGTCACGTTCTTCTGCCGGGACGGCGGCAGGGTGCGGTCCCCTTTCGGGTCCATCATGCCCAGCAGGATGTTCGAGTCGTTGCGCATCAAATGCCTGGCGAACTCGACGAACCGCTGGTGGTACTCTCCGCCATGCGTCCGGTCCGCTTCATACGTGGCGGCCCAGACCAGGCAGAGAATATTCGAGCCGCACCAAGTGCATATCCGGCGCTGGGTCACTTCCCGGGTCAGGCGGCACTTCTCGATCGAGTCCTCGGCCGTGGTCTGAATATGAAGGTTCAATCGACGCACCGGTTCGTTCACCAGGGGTGAATGCACCACGGAACGCGCCTTGAATTCCTCGTCAAAGGAGAAATCGTGCAGCGTACCCAGAAGGTTCAATGTGGATTGAAAGGCGGGGTGATCCCAGACGTTCTCGACCTTTTCCCCCAGCATGTACACGCTGGGATTCAGCCTTTTCAAATCTTCCCGGAACTCTTGACTCGTCTTGATGGCCACGGCTCGCTCCTCTCATGCTTGGCTTGCGGTTTTGCGCCGCCGGGACAGTTCCCGGTTGTAGGAGGCCTTCAAACCTTCCAGCACGGACAGGGCGGTTTCGTAGATGAAACGGCCGTTCTCGTCCGCCTGCTCCACCACGGTGGGGCGTGAAGCCTCCAGGTTGCCCAACTGCTCTTCCAGGCTCTCGATTTCGGCCTGAAAAACCTTCTCGACCTCGCCCGCTTCCAGGAATCGGAAGAACAGACTTCGAACCAGGAAGGGGAAATTGATATCCGTCTGCTCCGGAGGCCCGATCATCAATTCGATGAAGTGCCGCCGGCCTTTTTCCGTGGTCGTGTAAACGTGCTTGTTGGGCTTGCCGGTCTGGTAGACGACCTCCTTCTCGACATGCCCCGCGGCTTCCAGTTTTCGCAGGGTGGGGTAAATCTGGTTGAGGCCGACATTGTAGAAGATCAGCATCTTTCCGGCGATGGCGTTGAGGCGATACCCGGTCTTGGGTCCGGAGAGCAGGAATCCCAGGGTCATGAGTTCGACGTCCATGGACGGCTCCAGGCAATGGACATATTTTATTTTTCAATATTGTAATTTAAAATAATTGTCAAGGCAAAATGTTCCCGGCCCCTGTTTTCGCCATGGAAAATGAGGACACCCATTTTTTATCGGTCCCACGTGGGTCAGGCCCGGCGCCGAAACCGGGTTCGGCGCCGGGCTTTGTTTTCACTTGACAGGGTAAATACTGACGGATTACAATTTCCGCAACTTATGGAAATCGTGAGCATTGCCGTATAATTCCAGACTCAATGCGGCCGTCCATAATATGAGGTATGGCCGTAACAAATGAACTACCCCCCAGCAAGCTACGGGGTATCAATCGGAAAACGCCGATTGAAAGGCGAAGCAAACTTCGGGGAATTACACCCAACGGTGATTAAACTCGAATGTGGAGCAAAAGAAGGAGAAAAGGCATGATAGACGAAAAAGCAATAGAAAATATACGAACCTACGGTGTTTATCAGGATTCAGGCGCGGGAAGGCACAAGGTATTATTCGAAGACCTGGGGCTCAATGCGGAAAAGAAAGCGGAATATGTCATCATTACCGGCTGTGTTCAACCGGAAGGGATGCCCCATGTTTTTTCCGCATTGAAAAATGTTCTTGAACGGCTTCAGATCAACTACACTTTCCTGACAAAGGAATACTGCTGTGGGTGGATGCCCCTGGGTCAACCCGCTGTCATGACTAAAAATGAAGAGGATATTGCCAGGTCCAAAGTGCTGGCCGGGGAATTCGTGCAAGAGAATTTCAGGCAGGCCAAATCACTGGGTGCAAAGTCGATCGCCCTCTTTTGTTCCGCTTGCGAGCCGACCTACAGCAATTACAAGCATATGACGGATTTAGAGGTCATTTCCTACACGGAACTGTTGGATCGGCATTTCGACGGAGGAAAGCTGAATCTCGACGCGGACTATTATGCCGGATGCTATAGATTTCGCAAAAGAATTACCTCAAGCCCCCTGGACCTGGAGCCGACGCTCAGAGTATTCGACAAGATCGAGGGTCTAAGGATCAACCACTTGGACAATACAAAATGCTGCTACATACCGCCTCACTTGGAAAGCCTTGCCCAAGGCATCAAGTCCAGGACCATAATCAATATTTGCACAGGCTGCCATTACAACCTTGAAAAATCGCTGAAGGACAAGGGGGACTACCAGTTTAAAATGCTTCCCGAAGTGGTCTGGGAATCGATTCAAGGGTAGTTTTTTCCCTTTACTTATCAGTCCCGACTTTCTTTATTACCGGCGGGTCTTCCAAAAGGACAGGCGGCCACGCAGAGGCCGCAGGGATTCGTACTCCGGTATTGTTCGCATTTCCGGGTGTCGAATCGGCTTTCCACCGGGTCTTCGGGTCGAAATTCAATCCCTTTCAAGGCCTGAACCGGACAGGCTTCGATACAGCGGCTGCACTTGCCGCATGTCTGGTCCAGTGATTTCCCGGGCAGTAAGGGGGCGTCGGTCAGCACGGTCACGAAACGGACCCGGGGCCCGAACTCCGGCGTGATCAGCAGACAGCTCTTGCCGATCCAGCCGATTCCGGACAGATGGGCGGCCAGCTTGTGGGGCAGCAGGCTTTTCAACGTCTTCCGGTTATAGGGCATGCTGCCCGGCACGTGGAGCGTCCGGTGGCCCTCGGCCTTGAGTTCCTGCTGGACCCGTTGGGCCAGAACGTCCAGCATGGGGGTGATCACGCTGTACACATGCCACCAGTACAGGCTGAGGCCATGTTTTTCATCCGGGCTGTGGCTGTCCACGATCGTATCGGAAATCCGCATACCGATGGAAATCCCGAGGGGAAAACCCCCGACCATCTCGCCCCCTTGATTGACGATGAATTCACGGACCGGAACCAGGTCCGCCACGCCGAAGAAGTCGGCCCCGTTTTGATAGGCCAGGGTTTCCAGCCGTCTTTGAAGGCTGGACGCTCTATTTCGAGAAGCCGGCTTGTCCTGTTTCTGCCTTTGCGGCATTCGCTGTTCCTCCTGCCCTGCCTGATACGCTGATCGGTTTTTCATTGGGCGGCTCGAGCCCTTTGGGCTGACCATGAGGCTGTCGCCTCATCAGGCGATACCGGCGGTCTTTTTGGCGATCCGCACCTTTTCTTTTCACAAACAGCCGGGCCTTGACGGTCGTGTCTTCCAGGCTGGTCCGGATGTGGTGGCCGATCCGTGAGACATCCTCGTCCACCAGGGGGGAAGGCACCGAAAAGGCGACCCGATTCGCGGGATCGGCGGCCAGGTCGTACCCGGCGGCCACGTGGTTGAGGGTCTGGCGCAACAAGGGATGTTCGTAGACCTTGTCCGCTCGCTCGCCCCGCATGTAGACCTCGGGTGAAAACACCTTCAGGTTGGCCCGATATTCCCCTCCGGTCAATACCGCTATACGACCTTCCTCCATTTTCAAATACTGGCATTCATTTCGATGCGACAATATGATCCTATAAAATATCGAGACAAATTGGAAGCAGGGAAACCGGGAAACGATCGTTGCGGCATACATTGGAGGGACCCCGCTGTTTTCCCGCGGGATCCCTCGACATGCGGGGATTCAGGAGACCTTGAAGAAGGCCTCGTCAAACTCCGGGTTATCCTTGTATTTTTTCATGGACAGGACCGGATAGTTATCAAGATGTTCCAGGATGACCGGATCGATTTCGATGCCGGCCTGGTGGAAGGCTTTTATGATGGCCCGAGGGCTGGGCGGACATCCTTTGACGGCGATCATCTCCCTGATATGCGGATGGTCCTTATTGGCCTGATACATGCACTTTCCGATGAGAATGGTCTTGTTTTTACCGGGCGTGGGTTCCATTATTTTTCCGGTGAGGATTTCGACTTCATCCCAGGGCAGGCCTTTCCAGGCCCGGGCGATGGAAGTCATGATGGGTCCGCTCAAGAGGGAACAGTAGGTGCAGAGCGTCAAGTCCATCTGCGGATAGGAGAGGCCCCTGATACCCATCTTATCGAAGGGCAACGGCAAGTCCCCCTCGGCATTGTATGGAAACCGGTATTCATGCGGGGAGGCCGCCTCCTCGATCTTTTCACCTCGGATTTCCACGTCGGACAAGTCGAACGGCCTTGCCTGGGCCCGGGCGCAATGTACGAGATACGGAACCTCGCCCGGAGCGATGCCCAGGACCTTGGCCCCGACCATGTCCGCGGTGAGTATCTCGGTTGAGGCTACCAGGAGATTGCTTCTTCTGGCGCTTCCCTCCCAGGTCGGCCCCCGCTCGAGCGTGTAGATTCCGTCCAGGATCGTCAGGCAGGGGGGGAGGGGCTTCGGCAGTTTGGCCAGCATGGTGTGCAGGTTGGACTCGGAATCCTGCTCGTGGCATTTTTTTCGAGAAGGGATATCCAGCAGGCCCTTGAGGTTTTTTATGCCCAGACTCACCTTGACCGAGTTGTGGGTCTTGAGCACGGGAATATTGATCATGAAATCGCTTTGGAGCGCATCGGCATTATAACCGAGGGTCAGGCCCTCGCCCAGGTCGACCTTTTCAAAAGGCCGTTCCCAGACGCTGTACCATTTGATGCCGTATCGTTTTTTCAGGGTGTTGTACCCGAGTTTCTCGAAGGCGTCGTCCTGGGTCTCCTGGTCTTTGATATTGGGAAGGACCATGCCCTCGGCCACGGTAATCCGATCGACACCCCGCTCCTTGAGGAGCACGATAACGTCTTCCACCACCCGGGAGGTGGTCAGCGCGCCCCACTTGGGAAAGGTCCCGGCTCTGGTCCAGGTTAGGATATTGGGTTTGATGAAGACCTTGTCCGAGGCGGAGAGGCCGTCCAGGCCGCGGCAAAGCTCGATAGCCCGGCGAACGGATTCCAGCGGTTGTTCATAGCGGACCAGGGCCGCCAGGAATTTTTTCATTTCAGGCTTATGCTCCTTGTGCACGCGCGGCGTGTGTTTCCCGCTTTGCGGCGCGGGGCTCACAGCCATCTTTTTCTGCGCCGATAATGCTTTATATCCCGATAGCTTTTTTTCTCACCCACGGCCGACAGTCCCAGATAGAACTCCTTGATGTCCTCGTTCTCACTGAGCGCGCAAGCCGTTCCGTCCAGGACCACGCGGCCGTTTTCAATGACATAGCCGTACTCGGCCAGGGAAAGCGCGGCCCGGGCGTTTTGTTCCACCAGGAGCACGGAGGTTTTTTCAATGGTGTTTATCATGCGGACGATATCAAAGATGCTCTTGACCAGTATGGGGGCCAGGCCCAGGGACGGTTCGTCAAGGAGGATCAGCTTGGGATGGGCCATGAGGGCCCGGCCGATGCCCAGCATCTGCCTTTCGCCGCCGGAAAGATAGCCGCTGGTCTTCTGCCGAAGGGTTTGCAGCCGCGGGAAATACCCGTAAACCGTCTTTAGACCTCTCTTGATTTCCGATCGAGAGCGGATGACGGCGGCCCCGGCGAGCAGGTTTTCCTCCGTATTGAGGTGTTCGAGCACCTGCCCGCCTTCCATGACCTGGATAATTCCTTTTCTGGCGATGTCCTCAGGATTCAGCCTGTCGATCCTGACGCCTTCAAACTCGATGCTGCCGTCCGTGACTTCCCCTTCTTCGGTGTGCAGCAGACCCGAGATGGCCTTGAGCGTGGTGGTCTTTCCGGCCCCGTTTCCTCCCAGCATGCTGATGATGGCCCCGGCTTTGACCTCGAGGCTGATGCCGCGCAGAACCAGAATGACGTTGCTGTATCTTACTTCGATATTATTCAGTTTTAGCATGATACCACTCGTCCGCCCCTGAACATTTCAATTCGTGGAAAAATTGAGGAACCGGTCCCCGATCTCCCGCCCGCGTTCCCCCAGGCGGGGCCGAACCCGAATGCATGGCCGCGACCGGCATCCTCCCGGCCGGAAGCGCCGTCCGGTTATCTGAACCATATCCGGACGGCCTTTCCAGGCCGACGTTCTAGACTCAATCCGGAAAGACGACCGTGGTCTTACAGAGGCCGAGTATCTCGTTATTCTGATTTTCGGCTTTCAGCTCCAGGACCACAAAATTCTTTCCGGGAGATATGACGTGTTTTTCCGATATTACCCCGGTACAGGTCACGGTGGTGCCGGCGGGAACCGGTCGGACGAATTTGGACTGCATTCTGGTAATCTTCAGCATGGCGGGGAAGGCCCAATTCGCGGCCACTGAAACCATGAAGGACATGGTCATCATGCCGTGGGCCACCGTCTGGGGAATGCCGAAGGGCTGTGCCGTGGCCACCCATTCCGGGTCGCAGTGAACCGGGTTGTAGTCGAAAGAAGCCACGGCGTTTTTCCAGAACGTCTCTTGAGAGACGGTATGGGATAGGGAGGGCAGCGCCTGCCCCACCTGCACGGAATCGAAAGTCACCTTTTCCATGATCGTACCTCCCTTAAACCTCAACGCCCCGGATGCCTTTGATGAATTTCCTGATGTCCTCTTTCGATTTGGGCAGAACAAGCTCCACGATCCAGCAGGCCTTTTTGACGTTGTCCTGGTTGTAAAAGTCGATTTTATAGTTCAGGTAATATTTTTTTCTTTTGATCCAGCGGTCATGAGGCCGCATTTTGATGTGAATAATTTCTCCCACGCGGAAAGGTTCGTATATCTCGACCTCCTGACCCGGATTGCGGGCGCCTGGCGTGCGAATCCAATTGCCGCGACCTTTCACGCCAATGCACCAGAAGGTGATCTGGGTCAGGAAAACCGGATGGGGAATCAGTCCTCCATAAGGTGAGTTCCTGGCGTATTCCTCGTCCGTCATAAAGGGGTTGTCGTCCAGGACGCCCGCCGCGTAGTATTTCAGGTCCTCGGCCTTGACCTCGAAGGTCTGTTCCCCCGGGATATCTTCCTGCGACTCGAAATCGATCTCATCCCAGGCCTCATAGTCTTCGGCGTCCGCAAAAAAATCGGTTCCGAATATCTTTTGTTTCTCGGTCTCGAAAAATCGCTCAAAATTAATGCGATTCATGGTTTTCCTCCCGGATGTTCGATTCAAGCATATTACTCTGGAAAAACGATCTCGGCCTGACTGACGCCCAGCAGATCGCCGTCCTGATTCTCCGCTTTCAGTTCGACCACGACGAAGTGTTTTCCGGGGCGGATGACGTGTTTTTCGCTTACGATTCCGGAGCAGGTCATGGTCGTTCCCGCCGGCACTGGCCGGAGGAACTTCGAGGTGATCTTGGTTATAGTGGCCGTGGAGGGATAAGCCCAGTTGGTGGCGACCGTGACCATGAAGGACCAGGTCATCATGCCATGGGCCACCGTCTGGGGAATGCCGAAGGGCTGGGCCGTGGACACCCAGTCGGGATCGCAGTGTACGGGGTTGTAATCGAAAGAACCCACGGCGTACTTCCAGAACGTTTCCTGCTTGACGGTATGGGATATGGAGGGGAGCGCGTCCCCCACCTGTAGGCTGTCGAACGTTAATTTTTCCATGGATATCTCCTCTCTCCGTTCCATCAATCTTCCAGGCCTCGAAGACCCTGCAGAAACTTCCGGATGTCATCTCTCGACTTTGGAAGAATGAGCGTGCCGATGGCCTTGGCCTTTTTGACGTTATCCTGGTTGTACATATTGATTTCGTAGCTCAGGTAGTATTTGCCTCGTTTGATCCAGCGGTCATAAGGGCGCATCCCGAGATGAATGGTCTCGCCCACGCGGAAAGGTTCGTATATCTCGAGATACTGCCCGGGGTTGCGTGAACCCGGGGTGCGAATCCAGTTGCCGCGCCCTTTCGAGCCGATACACCAGAATATGATTTGAGTATGAAAAATCGGGTGGGCGAGCAGTTGGCCGTACGGGGAGTTCCGGGCGTATTCCTCATCCGTAAAGAGTGGATTGTCATCGAGGCACCCGGCTGCGTAGGACTTCATGTCCTCGGCCTTGATCTCAAAGGTCTGTTCCCCCGGGATTTCTTCCTGCGAATCGAAATCGATCTCATCCCAGACCTCATATTCTTCGGCGCCCTTGAAAAAGTCCGTATCGAACTCTCTCTGTTTTCCGGTTTCAAAGAACTGTTCCAAATTACTGCGACTCATCCTTTTACCTCCTCGTCAAAATGCATGCAGAACGATTTTTTATGTCTGGCGCCTGGAGGTGTGCGCCTCCAGGCGTCCTTGTCCTATTTGACCCCGGCCTCGGTTTTCAGCTTGAGATTCCAGGGGGCTTCCATCCAGTCCGTCACGTTCGACAGGTTGCCGTCTTTGTTGAGTTTGGTGATTTTCAGCCATTTGCATCCGCGCACGTCCTGCTTGGAATAGCTGAGTTCCTTGAATATCCCCTCGGCGGTGTAGTTTTGGATTTGCATGTAACCGTTATAGATGGCTTGTCCGTCAAGGTTCTCATAACCGACCGTCTTCAAGGCGTTTTCCACGGCTTTGGCCCAGGCCATGGCGCCTCCCACGGCCAGGATATAAGAACCGGGGGGGACTTCCCCGCGGTTCTTATAAAGCTTATAGGCCAACTGAACGCCCGGGATGTCTTTTTCCCACCAATGGGAACAGGACTGATAGCCCATGTATCCCTCATAGGCTTCCGGCGGCACGGTTTTGGTGATCAGGTAGGAGTTGAAGACAAAGTTGAGCTGTGGGGTTTTGATCCCCAGCTTGTACTTGTCTCTCAATACCACTTTGACCTGGTCGGGCATGAGGGTATCGAAAATAAAATCGGGTTTGGCGTCCTGGATTCGAATGAGAAGGTCGCTTGTGTCCGTGGGCAGCAAGGGGCATAGTTCATCAGCGACCACCTCGACGCCTTTTTTCTCGCAATACCACTTGGCCAGTTGAGGCGAGCGGCCCGAGGCGTAGTTCCCCAGAAAAAGGGCCAGGCGGGGCTTTCTATTTTCCTTCCAGTTTTTTACGATCCAGTCGGCCGTAGTGGCCAGGACATCGTCATAAGGCGGCATGGTGCCCATGACCCAGGAGACCGGATACAGCGCGGGCGCGTGGCCCGTGAGCATCATGACCGGGATTTTATCCTTGGCAAACTCTACGCGAAGCGCCTCGATACCGCCCGAGATGGCGTCAAAAGAGACCGCGACGTGCTTCATCCTTTTTACCCTCGCGTACGCGGACCGGATGAGGGGCAGGTTATATTTCGTGTCAATGACTTCCACTTCCACGGGGTGGCCGGCGATCCCTCCGTTTTTGTCCAGCCATTTAAAGAAGTCTTCCGTGGCCCAACCTTCCGGCCCGACCTGTGCGTGGGCGGGTCCGGTCAAATCAGTGAGCATGACAAATTTAATGGGTTGCTTTTCCGCGGCGAAACAGAAAGTCCCACTCGCCATGAAGGCTGCCAGAACCACCAGAACCAACACGCAATTCCAAGTTTTCAACCTCATCTCCTCCTCCTTCGGTATGGGTTTATTTGCCGGCCGAACGCCGCTCGTCTTTAATAGGAAAAAGGCCACAGCCTGTATGAATCCTTGAGAATCTCCCACCTGTGAGCCAACCCTCGCGGTAGATAGACGAGAAAAAGCACCAGGACGGCTCCAAAAACCATTTCCACCAGTGCGGCCGATATCTGGGCCCCGATCTGGGGAATGAGGTTATCGATCATGGGACCGGCAATGAGACATATCTCGTTGAGGGCCTTGATCAGGAGCCCGCCGAAGAAAGGCCCGAGCGTACTTCCCAGACCCCCGACGATCAGCATTCCCATCTGCCAGATGGAATTCATTAAAGTGAAGTCATCCGGTGAAATGACCTTGGTGTAAGCCGCCCAGAGCGAGCCGGCGACACCCGCATAAAAGCAGCCGATAAAAAAGGCCAGCAGCTTGTACCGATACAGGTTTATCCCCATGGCCTCCGCCGCGATGTCATTGTCTCGGATGGCGACAAAGGCCCTCCCGATATGGCTTCGCATCAGGCTTTTGGTGAAAAAGGTCATGAGAAGGGTCATTCCCAGAATCAGGTAATAAAAGTGGATTTCATTATCCAGGGTGAATCCGGCCAGGCTGATCGGAGGCACGTGCAGGGCGATCGGGCCGCCGGTAATGTCCGGGAAAGGGGTTCTGATGATGTACATGATGATGAACTGGGCCGCGATGGTGGCCAGGGCGAGATAGAATCCCTTTATTCTCAGCGAAGGAAGGCCGAAGACAAGGCCGACCAGGCCGGCGCCGATGCCTCCGCAGGGCAGAGTGAGCCAAAAGGGCAGGTTGAATTGCGCGGCCAGAATTGCTGAACCATAGGCCCCCACCGCCATGAAGGCGCTGTGCCCGATGGATATCTGCCCGCAATATCCGGCGAGGATATTCAAGCCCTGCAGGGCAATAATCGTGACGGCCAGGGAATTGATGAAGACCAGCCAGTATTCGTCGCCGAACAGAGGGAAGAGCAGCAACAGGACGATAAAGCCCAGCATCCCGATTTTCTGGGCCCGTGTCCGGAATACGGTCATGTCCTGTATGTAGGAAACGTCGAAAACACCCGAAGGTCGTCTCATGGCTAAACTCTCTCTATCTCTTCCAGGCCGAACAGACCGTACGGCCGGTAGAAGAGGACGGCGACCATGACGATGTAAGGAATCACCTCTCTGAGGCCATGGCCGATATATCCTCCGGTTAACGTCTCCGCCAAGCCGATGATTATCCCCCCGGCAATGGCTCCTTTAAAGGATTCCAATCCACCCACAAGGGCCGCGGCAATGGCGATCAGTCCGGTTTCCGCCAGTCCGAAATCGATGCCCCGGATGTATCCCAGCAGAAAGCCGCCCACGGTCGAGACCATGGCGGCAATGGCCCAGGATTGGGCGATGGACCTGGTGACCCGAATGCCCATGCTCTGGGAGAGGATATGGCTTTCCGCGGCGGCCCTCATGTGCAGGCCGATACGCGTGTACTGGAAAAAGAGGCTTAAAAGAATGACCAGGACCAGGACCAGAAAGAAATTGCAGATGAGCACGTTTGAAATGGGAATATCAAAGATTTTCAGGGTCTTTTCAGGTATGACCGTGGGAAATTGTATTCCGATATAATTGGCCCAGATGAGGATGGCCAGCCCGCGCAGAAAAACGGCGATGGCCATGGTGATCATAATAATGGCCAGAATCGGCTGACCGATCATGGGTCGAAAAGGGAATCGCTCCAGGCTGTACCCCACCAGACCGGTGATGACCAGGGCCAAGGGAAGTCCCAATACGAGCGGCATGTGGAACAGGCCGAGAAAGGTCCAGGAAAGAAAGGCTCCGACCATGACCATCTCGCCCTGGGCGAAGTTGAAGATTTTTGACGACTTGTAAATCAGGACAAAGCCCACCGCCATTAAGCCGTAAATCAGGCCGACGGTGATCCCGATCATAATCAGCTGGGCCAGTTTGATCATCGTTCTTCCTCTTTAACCAGCCAGATTTTGATATTTGTTTTTACGGTTGCGGCCCGGCCGTCCCTGTATTTGACCTGAGCCTCCACATTAACGCCTGATTCGCCTTCATAAATGGCCTCAACCAGCTTCCCGTAACGTTCTTCCATGAAGCCGCGTCTCAATTTGCGGGTGCGGGTGAGTTCCGCTTCGTCCGGGTCGAACTCCTTGTGCAATAACGAGAATTTTTTAATCTGAATCTCCGGTGGAAAATCGTTGTTAAGCCTCTGGATATCCGACCTGACCAGGCGGGCCACCTCGGGCCTTTGAGAAAGATCGGCAAAGGTCGTGTAGTTAATGCGATTGTCTTCAGCCCATTTGCCCACGTTTTCAAAGTCAATGATGGTAATCACGGCCAGATAATCCCTGTGTTCACCGCCCAGGACCATGGCGTCTTTGATGTAGGGGCTGAAGCGGAGACGGCCTTCAATAAATTGCGGGGCATAATTTGTGCCGTCTCTCAATGAGCTCAAGTCGGACAATCGATCCAAAAAGACCAGATGGCCCTGCTCATTAATCAGTCCGGCGTCGCCGGTGTGCACCCAGCCGTCAATCAAGGTCTCCTCGGTTTTTTCCGGAGCTTTGAAATACCCTGAAAAGATTCCCGGGCCTTTGACCATAATCTCGTTTTCGTCCGATATTTTTACCTGGGCCAAGGGGGCGATGTTTCCAAGTGTCTCGAAAAGAATTTCATCCGAGCGGTGGCCTGCCACGAAACCGGCCTCCGTACTTCCATAAATCTGCTTCAAGCGCACTCCCAGGGCGCTCCAGAATCGAAAGGTGTCGATACTCATGGCCGCGCTTCCGGTCGTGGCGATCTTGCATTTGTTCAATCCGAAGTTTTCCCGGAGGGGGTTAAAAACCAACAAGTCGCCCAAGAGAATCAAGGATCGCCACAGAAAACCGGGTGATTTGTTCTGTTCGATAAAATCGACCCGTTTGTAACCGACCTTGATAAAAAGCCGATAGAGGAAACGGTTGAGGCGCCCGGCCTCGCGCATTCTGACCTGGGTAATCCGGGCCAGGTCCTCCCATTGTCTGGGCCCGTAGTTGATTGTCACCGGCCCTATTTCCCGCAAGTCCTGCTGGACCGTCTCCGGTTCTTCCGCGAAATTCAGTATGACCCCGTTTAACAGGTGGGCCGAGGTGCCGAACATGCCTTCACCGATCCAGGCGGCCGGCAGGTAGGAAAAGAAGTTGTCGGTATTGCCCATGGGATTGTATTCCAGGAAAGACTTTCCCGAATGGATCAGGGCGCCGTGACTGACCATGCCGGCTTTGGGCACGCCCGTGGTGCCGGAGGTATAATAAAAAGCGGCCATGTCGTTTGCCTTGCCGCGGCTCACGCTTTCCTCGAACGCAGCCTGGTGCGATTTCTCATAGCGACGCCCGAGTTCGAGAACGTCCTGGAATGACATAAGGAGCGGATGATCGTAATTCCTCAAGCCTTTGGGGTCCCAATAGATGACTTTTTCCAGCAGCGGGAGTTCCTTGTCGATTTCAAGAAATTTATCCACCTGCTCCTGGTCGTTGGCCACGGCAATTCTGGCTTCGGAATGTTCGCAAAGAAACTTGACCTCGGACGGAACCATATCGGTATAGATGCCGACCAGGACGGCCCCGGCGGCTTGGGCCGCGAATTCGGCCCAAAACCATTCCGGCTCGTTTTCTCCAACAATGGCCACCTTGTCGCCTCTCCGGATGCCCAGATGCAACAGGCCCAGGGAGAAGTATTTCGTGTTTTCATACGAGTCTTTCCAGGTGAATTCGTTCCAAATGCCGAAGTCCTTTTTTCTCATGGCGATCAAGTCGGGCCACTGCTCGTAATTCCTGATTAAAAGTTTTGGGAGGGTATCCATTTCCGTGGTCTTCATCGAATTTCTCCAATTCCATTATTCCCCGATATATGCCTTAATCACCTTTTCGTCTTTCATGATATCCGTGGGTTCGCCTTCGGCGATTTTTTGTCCGAAATCCAAAACAACGACCCGATCGGCGATATCCATGACCACGCCCATGTCGTGCTCGATCAGAATGATGGGAATCTTCTTTTCCTCATAGATATCGATAACGAATCGGGCCATGTCTTCTTTTTCCTCAACGTTCATTCCGGACATGGGCTCATCCAGGAGGAGGAGTTTGGGTTCGATGGCCAGGGCCCGGCCGAGTTCAACCCGCTTGCGCAGTCCATAGGGAACCATACCCACCGGAACCTTCCGGATCGGCTTGATTTCCAAAAAATCGATCAGGTACTCCACGACCTTCCGGTGAGCGACCTCTTCGGTCCGGGCCCGCCCGAAATGAAGCGCGGAATTGAGCACCCCGCATTTGAAATGCATGTGCCGGGCCGCCAGGATGTTATCCAGGGCGGACAGGCCGTTGAACAATTCGATGTTTTGAAAGGTTCTGGCGATCCCCAGCCGCGTTCTTTCATAAATCGGTAACGAGGTGATATCCACGCCGTTGAAGTGAATGGCTCCCGATCGGGGGCGATAAAAGCCGCTTATGCAGTTGAGCAGGGAGGTTTTTCCCGCGCCATTGGGACCGATAATAGCCAGGATTTCCGACTCGTTTACGTTAAAGGTCACATCTGAAAGGGCCTGAAGGTCTCCAAAATTCAAACTCACGCTTTCAATAGATAAAATGCCTTCCTTGATTTCATCGACGGATTGTGCCGCGTTTTGAAGGCTCATTTCAAATCCTCCCAATAATCAAGCCGGTCGAAACAGAACTTCACGTGATCAGGATAGCAGACGTTCGTTCGGAGAACCATGTCTATATTAACAGCCAGTCATGGATTGAATGGACCACCCTTACCCTGTTTATTGGCTATATTAATTATTAAGTGCGATAAACATTATTTTTCGAGCATGCCGTAAAATATGATGTCCATGGCCTGTTCGATCGCGTTTTTCGTCGTTAATTCCCCATCTTCCTTTAGCCAATACTTAAGCCAATGGCTGTAAGATATAAATAGGAAAGAAATCGCGTTTAAATTATATCCTTTTTTGATATGCGTTACTTTTTTCGCCTCTTTTCTGAGGCATCTGAATATATTCTGTTCTATTTGATGGAGCCCGGGTTTGTACTCCCCTGTCAACTGATGTCTCTCTCTCAAAATCAGCAAGGGGACCACCGTGTCTTTGTTGAGGACGCTTGCGTATGCTATGACGACATTCCTAAAGGTCTCCAGGGGATTCAGATTTTCCTCTTTACATCGATCGATGCATTTTTGTAAAGCGTCCATGCAATAATTGGTATGGTTGTCGATGATGTAATACAGTATCTCTTCCTTGGTCTTAAAATAGTGGTATACCGCGGCTTTGCTGATACCCACCATTTCAGCGATATCCTGGAGGGAGGCCGACTTGTATCCTCTATCGTAGAATATGTTGGCCGCGACGTCGGCGATGCAGTCTTTTCTGTCTTCCAAGCTGAGTTTAAAGGCCTGTGTTTCCATTTCCACCCGATGTCTGTTGCTCTGATGATCTCTTTTGTTGACCGGCCGGCCGGTTTTCGACCGGCTGACCGGTTGATACCACGCCCCGGAAACCGGTGTCAAGCCCTTTTTTCAAAAAGGCCGTAACCCATATTTTTCACCGGGTTCCGTGGCGGGGTCGAAAAATCCTCAGTCAACCCCGACGTGGGAGGAGAGTCGGAAAAAGGGGTCAGGAGCAATAGTGTCCGGAACGGTTTTTACCGGGGGCCATGGCCGCTTGCCGGCCATGGCTTTACGGCTGGTTCCCCAGCAGGCGCCCGGGAACGTGCGGAAATATATATCCAGTAAGATTAAATAGTTATACACATGCAGGACGCCGTTCGGGCTTACCATGCTCTTACGCCTTCAACAGACCTCTCCCCATGGCCCGATTGGTTTCCAACCCCAATAACCTTCGGCCAAGCCTGGTACCCCCGTTAAAGCTTGGACCCGGGGTGCTGTTTAAATGGACCCGGCCGAAAGTTGCGTGTATTGGAAGTATGGTCGGTATGGCGCCGGACGTCGGACCCGGGGGCCGGTGTGGGCT
>Ga0180009_10003701_pt1 | contig 17260 bp, 8 predicted proteins | sample OS_PC_MetaG_FD_123537 | JGI IMG/M metagenome (GOLD analysis project Ga0180009, IMG submission 123537) | Groundwater microbial communities from the Aspo Hard Rock Laboratory (HRL) deep subsurface site, Sweden - OS_PC_MetaG | ecosystem: Environmental > Aquatic > Deep subsurface > Groundwater... | reverse complement strand
GAGAATCCGTTGCTTGATTATTTCGTCAGAGTTTATATAATTTCCTCGTGAAAGAACGAAGCATATTTAATCTTTTGATGAAATCTCTTCAAAGTAGGTTCGAGCTTTTAGCAGTATGCCCCAAAAAAAACAAGAACCCCTGCCTGAGGGCAGGGCAGGCAGTTGACAGCATTTCACGGATTTTACTTTCACCTATTGCCATTTGACTGAAATCAGACTATAATAAGCACTTGTGTTATGGAAGAAATAAAAGAATGCCTGTTTTGCGCCATAGCGTCGGGAAGAGTGAAAGCTGATATTGTCTATAGGGACGATGAGACGCTCGCTTTCCGGGATGTGGACCCAAAAGCGCCGGATCATGTGCTGATAATACCTTTGAAGCACATAGCTTCGGTGAGCGCAATGTCGGATGAAGACGCGCCGCTGATGGGGAAGATCATCAACACGGCAAGGAAAGTGGCCCTGGAGCTCTCTCTTGAGAACTACAGGCTGGTTATAAACAACGGTAAGGATGCGGGGCAGTCGGTTTTTCATGTGCACGCGCATCTGCTCGGCGGAAGGCTTTTCGGCTGGCCGCCGGGATAGGTTTTTTGAGAGGGGGAGGTGAATTACAATTGGCTTATATCAAGATAAGTGAGAACGAGAGATTTGAGAGCGCCCTTAGAAGGTTCAAGAGGCAGTGCGAGAACGAGGGTCTGCTCAAAGAGATCAAAAAAAGGCAATACTACGAAAGCCCCAGTATGCTCCGGAAAAAACTGAAAGACGATCTGAAAAGGCGTCAGAGGGTTAATGCTTCCCGGGCGCTGAGGATTCAGTCTAAGCGCACCGGCAAATAGGCGCCCCCGCGCGAGGGGCCGGGGACATCCCGCGCCCGAGAGGAGTCAAAGATGAAAATAAGTGAGTTTTTTTCTTATTGCGTCAAGTGCGGCATAGAGGCGGATCCGCGGGGCGTTACATCGGTCAAAAAAGTGCTGGCCGAAGAAAAAAAGAGCTTTGAGAAGCTTTCTTCCGACGAGAAAAAATACTACGACAGCGAACGGCTGAGCAACCCTTATGCCGATTCGCGCATATCAAACAACCCGTCAGACGGCTCTGTGAAGAGGATAATGTGCGGGATAGACATAGGCGTGGAGGATCTGCTGCTGGCCGACAGGCTTTCCCAAAAAGGAGAGAAGATAGACCTTGTGGCGGCTCATCATCCCAACGGCTATTCCTACTGCACATTTCACCAGGTGATGGCCATGCAGGCCGAGATACAATCTGGATGGGGCGTGCCGATAAACATAGCCGAGAGCCTGCTCAATGAAAGGCAGGAGCTGGTGGGAAGGTCCGTTATGCCGCGCAACCACGCTCAGGCCACAGACGCGGCCGTTCTTCTGGGCATTCCCATGTGCAATGTCCACACTCCCGCCGACAACCATGTGACGGAATTCCTGGGAAAGAAGTTTAAAAACCTGAATAAGCTGAAGCTGGAAGAGGTCATAAAGATGCTTGAGAAGGTGCCGGAGTACGATCACGCCCGCCTGAAGCATCTGCCGGGCCCGACGATAGTCAACGGCAAGCCGTCTTCTTCCGCCGGAAAGGTCGTTGTCGATATGACGGGCGGCACCGAAGGTTCCGTCGAGGCCGTATCAAAATTAGCCGACGCCGGTGTGGGCACGATAATAGGCATGCATTTCAGCGAGAAGCATATAGAACAGGCGAAAAAAAGCCGCATAAACATAATAATAGCCGGTCATATCTCATCCGATAATCTGGGGCTGAACCTTCTTTTCGACAAAGTGGAGAAGAAATACGGGAAGTTCCATGTGACGGAGTGCTCCGGGTTTCACCGCATAAGAAGAAAATAAGCACCTGATGGCCTATCCTTCTGATTTCATAGAGAAAGTGCGCGCGTCGTCGGACATCGTTTCCGTCGCCGAGCAGTATTTTCCTCTTCGCCGCGCCGGGGGCAATTTTACGGCGCTGTGCCCTTTTCACAGCGAGAAGACGCCTTCTTTCGTGATCTCAAAACAGAAGCAGATATACAAATGTTTCGGCTGCGGCGAGGGCGGGAATGTCTTCACCTTCGTTATGAAGCTGGACAGGGTTTCATTTCCCGAAGCAGTCCGTTCTCTCGCTGTCCGGGCCGGGATAGAGGTGCCGGAGAAAGCCGCCGGCCCCGAGGAGAAAAGAAAGAATTATCTTTTTTCCGTTATGAGCAGAATAAGTAAATTTTACGCGGATAATCTCAAAAAAAGCAAAATGGCGGGGGATTATCTTTTCAAAAGGGGCATCACGCCGGAAATGGCCGAGAAATTCGGCATGGGTTTCTCTCCCGACGGCGAGACGCTGATTAAATTCGCGAAGGGCGAGAACATCGCATCAGGCGATCTTTTAAAGCTCGGACTCGTCGTTGAGAGGGCGGGCTCTCTGACTGACAAATTCAGGTTCAGGATAATATTCCCCATCTGCGACTCCCAGGGCAGAACCGTGGGTTTCGGCGGCCGCGCCGTGGGCGATTCCAAGGTGAAATACCTCAATTCGCCGGAGACGATTCTTTTCCGCAAGAGCGAGGTGCTCTATGCCATGGATATAGCGAAGAAAAACATCATCGACGAGGGCAGGGTCATAGTGACGGAAGGATACATGGATGTCCTCACCCTCCATCAGTTCGGTTTCACGAACGCCGTGGGTGTACTGGGGACGGCGTTTACGGACAGCCATGTTTATCAGCTGGCGCGCTTTACCGAAAAAGTCTATATGCTCTTTGATTCCGACGCCGCGGGCATAACCGCCGTTTTGCGCTCCGCCGGAAAGGTGCTGTCGGCGGGCCTTGAGACCTATGTGATAAGGCTGCTCAAAACAAAAGACGCCGACGATTTTCTGCACAAATTCGGCTCGCCGGAGCTTGAGGAGAGGATAAAGGAAGCCCATCCTCTGATGGATTTCATAAGAAAACTTTTCATTTACAGGCACAAAGACAAGAATCCGTCATGGAAGGCGGATGTCGTAGGCGAGATCAAGCCCTTTATCAACGCCATCGGCAGCGCCGTCACGCGTGAGGAAGAGATAAAGAGGACGGCACAGGCTCTGGAAGTGAGCGCGGCCGCGGTTGAGAAAGAGATGAGTAAGAGTTCAGCTCCCTCTTATGCCGCCGATGAGCCCGGCGCGCCGGGCGCTTTGCGGGATAAAAAGGAAATAAGCAAGAGGGAGAAAATAGAGAGGGCGATAATATGTTTTCTCGTCAATTATCCGGAATTCGTTGATGTTTTTCACAAGTCGGCCAAAGCGGAAGATTTTGAATACATGGGAGATTTTTTGAATAGCGTTTACGAGAGTATTGAAGAGGGTGAGGGCATATCGGCCTCAAATCTGATATCAAAATTCTCGCAGGATTCATTGTCGGGCGGTGATTCGGATTTCATCGCCGAACTGACGGCTTCCGTCATAAAAAACGACGCTCCGGCCGACAAGGAAGAGATACTGAAAAAGAAGAAAGAGGCGGAAAGCCTGGCGGACGCGTTTGTGCTGGCCGTGGATATGGCAACGCGCGAGGAACTGAGGAAAAAACTTCTCGTAAATCCGCAATCGGCCGAGATAGGGAAAGAATACATGCAGATTGTTAATAGGATGGACAGAAAAAGACAGGGAGGGCATTTTGAAAAAGAACGCCGGAAAATCCAAAGATAAAGTGAAAAAAAACAAACAGCTGGAAAAGGCTTCGAAGGCGAAGCCCATGACTAAAGCGACGGCGAAAAAGCCCACGCCGAAAGCGACGGGGAAGAAAAACCCGGTGCCGAAAACCGTCTTAAAGAAAAAAAAGGCGCTGAAGCCCTCCGGGGGAAAAGCCCCCGCTAAAGAGATCGTAAAGAAAAAAACGCCGCAGCCCAAATCATCCCCGCCGGCGAAGAAGTCCGGGCCTGTGAAGCCATCCGCGACGAAGAAAATAAGCATCGAAAGTAAAACCCCGGCATCACTGAAACGAAAATCATCCCCGCCGGCGAAGAAGTCCAAGCCTCTAACTCGCGCCGCGACGAGAACGGCCAGGAAGAAAGACGCTCTGCCCAAGGGCAGGGAACGAGATGACGTGATAAGGGAAATAGTGATGAAGGGCAAGGAATCCGGCTCGATGTCCTTCACACAGCTGAACGAGATGCTGCCGCCGGAATTCACCAATTCCGACACCATTGACGAGGTGCTCACCTCGCTGGAGAGCACGGGTATTGATATAGGCGGGGCCGTGTCTAAGGACGAGATGTCGCTGGTGCCGGTGGCTGAGGTGGATAAAGTTGACACATCCGATTCGGTGAAGATGTTTTTGAGCGAGATGGGGAAGGCCGCGCTTCTGACCAGAGAAGAGGAAACTTTTCTCGCCAAGGGCATCAAAGACAGGGAAAACCGGCTGAATTTTTTGATATTGTCAAATCCCATTATATTCAAAGAGATGGAGAACATAAACGCGCTGCTCCAGGAAGGGGTTATTTCCGCCCGTGAGCTCATGCCCCGGGGTAAAAAGAACGTCAAGATCATAGAGGGTATGAAAAAACGCGTCAGCGAAGCGTCAAACTTCATCCGCAACGGCAGGAAAAAGCTCGTGGAAATGCAGAAAAAGCTTTTTGCCGCCCGGACGAACGAACAAACGCAGCGTCTTAAAAAAGACAGCGTCCGGACCTGCGTGGCCATCTATGAAAAAATAGAAACTCTTGAGCTCAACAGCCAGAAGCTGAAAAGGCTCCTGCATCTGCTCAAAACCGAAGGAAAACGCAGCGCCCTGCTCCTGAATGCCCGCGAAGACCTGCTCAAAAAAGTGGAGGACGAGGGGCAGGTGCGGAAACTCTATAGGCAATACAAAAGAAAAACACTGAGGCCCGACGCTTTTTCCCGTCAGACGGGTTTGAAGGTGAGCCAGTGGCAGGAAAAACAGGACGCGCTGGATAAGATAGCGGAAAATTTGAACCACCTCAGCAGGGAAACCGTTCAGGATCCTGCGGAGCTTCTGATTATCCATGACGAGATACGCGTTCTGGAAAGGGAAATAAGGGACATGAAGCTCAAGGTCGTCAGAAGCAACCTGCGGCTTGTCGTGTCCATAGCGAAGCATCATTCAAACGTGAGGCTCTCTCTGCTGGATCTCATTCAGGAGGGATGCATAGGCCTGATGAAAGCGGTTGATAAGTTTGAGTATAAAAAGGGTTTTAAATTCTCAACCTACGCGACATGGTGGATAAGGCAGTCCATCAACCGGGCGATCGCCGATCAGGCGAGGACCATAAGGATCCCGGTTCACATGAAAGAGGTCATCAGCAAGGTGTCAACATTCTCGCAGAAATTCCGCGCGAAAAAAGGCTTTGACCCTACGCCGGAACAGTGCGCCGAAGGACTGAAAATACCCGTTGAGAGGATATACACGGTCCTCAAAGTCATGCCGGAGCCCTTTTCTCTCGCTCAGCCCGTGGGGGATGAGGATGACGCCCAGCTTGAAGAGTACGTCAAGGACAGCACGATGATCAGCCCGGAGGATTCGGCCCAGATGGATCTGCTCAAGGGCGAGGTTGAAAAACTGCTTTCCGTTCTTTCCGACCGTGAGGGCGAGATCCTGCGGCTGAGATACGGGATAGACTCGGGTTATCCGAGGACTCTTGAAGAGGTGGGGCAGGAATTCAAGGTGACGAGGGAGAGGATAAGGCAGATAGAGGCGAAGGCCGTCAACAAGCTGAAGGAGATCGCCGAATCCAGGAAACTGAAGCAGTATATAGAGTGAAGAAAATGAACAAAAAAACAAAAAAAGCGGGCTTGATCAAAAAAAGCGGTGTGTCGGCGGGCATGAAGGTGTCGCAGAGCGTCAAAAACATACATTTTGTGGGGATAGGCGGCTCCGGCATGAGCGGCATAGCCGAGGTGCTGGCCGGGATGGGTTACGCCATCAGCGGCTCCGACCTCGCGTCCTCTCCCGTCACCAGGCATCTTGAGGATCTCGGCTGTGTTGTGAGAATAGGGCACCGCGCCTCAAATGTCGCCGGCACCCAGGTGGTGGTCATATCTTCCGCCGTCACGCCCGATAATGTGGAGGTGCTCACGGCGGTGAAAAACAAGATCCCCGTCATACAGCGCGCCGAAATGCTGGCGGAACTGATGCGTTTGAAATATAGCATCGCCATTGCCGGCAGTCACGGCAAGACAACGACGACTTCCATGGTCAGCCAGATACTCTCCTCGGCGGGATACGATCCCACGATGGTTATAGGAGGGAGATTCAAGAACATAGCCACAGGCGGTTATAAGGGAAGCGGTGATCTGCTCGTGGCCGAAGCCGACGAGTCGGACGCTTCTTTTCTCAAACTCCTCCCCACGGTTGTGGCCGTGACGAACATAGACGACGATCACATGAATTTTTACGGCAGCATGGACAACCTGAAGCAGACCTTTGTGGATTTTATAAACAGTATACCTTTTTACGGCATGGCTTTTCTCTGCATAGACGACGCCAATATAGCCGAGATCCTGCCGCAGTTGAGGAAACGCTATTTTACTTACGGTTTCTCGCCGTCCGCCGATTACCGCATAAAGATCACGGGCATGGAATATTTTAACACCTCGTATTCCGTCACTTACAGGGGGAAAAACATGGGTTCTCTGATTGTTCCTGCCCCGGGGATGCACAATGTGCTGAATTCCTCGGCGGCCGCCTGCGTTTGTCTCAATCTCGGCATAAGCATGCCGAAGATCAGAAAGGGCCTTAAGGCCTATATGGGTGTTTCCAGAAGGTTTGATGTCAAGGGGATAAAAAAAGGCATTATGGTGATAGATGATTACGCACATCATCCCACCGCGATAGCCATGACGGTTAAAACGGCGCGTGAGATATGGCCGGAAAGAAGAATAGTGGTGCTTTTTCAGCCGCACAGGTATACAAGAACGAAGGAGCAGGCCTGGCAGCTCGGAAGATCTTTCAGCCGCGCGGACGCCGTGTGCCTTCTGCCCATATACTCGGCGGGAGAGAAGAAGATACCGGGCATTACTTCGCAGCTGATATGGGAAAACATACCCAGAACAATAAGAAAGAGGATGTTCGCGTCGCTTAATGAGGCTTCGGAGATCATACCGTCGATGCTGGGTAAAAACGATATTTTTATCACCATAGGCGCGGGAGATGTCTACAAGGCCGGTGAGGCTGTGCTTGAAAAATTGAATTAACGCCGGAATTTTGGTATAATACAAGTTTATGAGCGGCGAATGAGAGAGGGGCAACAGGGGTTGTAATATAATGAGTAAAGAATTTTTGGCGGCGCTGGATCAGATGCAGCACGAAAAAGGCATTCCCAAAGAAGAGATCATTTCTTTGATAGAGCACGCTGTCAGCAAGTGCCTGGTGAAAGTCTACCCTCTTTCGGACAGATACAAGGTGACGCTGGACAGGGAAACCGGCCAGATCGTGGCATGGGGCATTAAAAGCGCCGTGGGGAAAGTGGCGGACCCCAGAAAAGAAATACTTTTGAGCGCCGCCCGCGAGATAGACCCCAAAGTGTCCGAGGGTGATGATGTGGAACTGCCCATAGATGTGGATGAGATAGCCCGCATCGCCAGCCAGACCATCAAGAAAGTCATAACCCAGAGGATCAGGGAATATGAGAAAATATCCGTGTATAAGAAATACAAGCAGATGGAGAACAGGATCGTCTCCGGCAGGGTGTTCCGGTTTATAGGCAGAAAAGCGATCTTTGATTTCGGCGACGCGGAAGCGGTGCTCCCCGCCGACGAGCAGATACCCAAACAGTTTCTCCGGGCGAACTCTTTTGTCAAAACGCTGATACTGAGAGTTGAAGGCAACGAAAAAAAATGCGAGATAATACTTTCCAGGAGCCATCCCGAATTTTTAAAGCAGCTCCTATCCGATGAGGTGCCGGAGATCAAAGAAGGGATAGTGGAGATCGTCAAGGCGGTGCGGCAGCCCGGCATCAGGAGCAAGGTGCTGGTCAAATCGCTGAAAGAGCATGTTGACCCCGTCGGCACCTGCGTGGGAGTGAGGGGTTCGAGGATAAAAACGATCATAAGCGAACTCGGCGGAGAGAAGATAGATCTTGTGGACGCGGCAAAGAATCCCGCCGCGATCGTGGCATCTTCCCTCAGCCCCGCGAGAGTTGAATCCTCGGCGGTAAAGATAAATAAATCAAAGAAGAAGGCCGTCGTTACGATCGATCCTTCGCAGCGCGGACAGGCGCTCGGGCAGGGCGGGTTCAATATCAATCTCGCCTCGGAATTAACCGGCATGGAAATAGACATAGAATTCGGAGAAAAAGAGCTCTCCGATACAGCTGAGGCCGGTGACCCCGAGCCGGCTCCGGCCGTAGCCCCTGAAACTTCGGGGCCGCCGACGGATGGAAACATAGATGAAAAAAAAGAAGACAATTAATCCGTTTTTTATTTCGTAGGAGAAGTTGCCGACAAAATATATGGGAGCAAATGATGCAAAAGATAAAAGTGAATTCAGTTTTCAAGAAGATTCAAAAATACAGTATCCCCGGAGGGACAAAATGAAAAAATATTTAATTCTCAGGGGATTTCAAAACAATAAAATAAAAAACATTCTCATCGCTCTGTTTTTTTTCATTCTGGCAATTCCCCTTTCCGCAGAAAAAAATAAAAAAACGGATGAATACACAGAAAAAACAATCATAAAGGGGGAATGGGGTAACTTAAAGACCCAATTTGGTTTTTATCGTCAACCGTCAGGATATGATTATCCTGATATGGGGCCTAATGCAATAGCTGTAGGCAAAAATGGAGACATATATATCCTCGATCCTGTTAATGACCGCATAGTAATTTACAATGATAAAGGAGGGTATAAATCGACCGTTTCAATAGCTGCATTAAAAAGATATAAAACATATGATCCTTGGCTTAATTATTTAGCAGTAGATTTATCCGGCTACATTTACATTCTTACGAAGCATTTAGATTTTGTTAACGATTCAGTTGTAGTGAAAATAAATAGAAAGGGTGAGATTGTACATCAATATACAACTACTTTAAAACTTAAGGAGTCTTTTAATTCGAAAAGCAAAAAATATGCAGAAGAATTGAAAATTATAGAAAAACAGCCGAACATGGAAATAGTATCGGAGGAAGTTGGCAATTTCATGGGGTTTTTTATAGATAGTAAAGACGATGTATATATACAGGCTGAGGATGCCCATTTAATTAATATTTCTAAAACAAAATCGCACAAAATATACATCAAAGGAGGAAAACCAGCAAAGAATTTAAAACATCTATTTATAAGGAAACCTCTAACTCCTATAAAAAAATATCTTCCAAAGAAACCGCAAGCTATTGCAAATCTAGTCCTAAAAGATGAGAATGGCAAGGTGCTTAAAAATATTGATTTAGATTTAATAAAGAAACAATTACCCGAGGGAGTACAAATTTTTGATGTCAGATATGAAAACGAAGACATATTCGGAAATATATACTTTTTGGCACTTATAGAGAACCAGAGCGACAGATGTTTTATAATTAAATATGATAAAAATTGGGAAATTAGCGCCATAATAAAGATAAAAGATATTTCATCATATCCCTTTGCCATTAGTGGAGCAGGAAATATTTATCAGTTAATATGGGATTCTAAAAAATTGAAAGACGGAGTTAAAATATTGTCATGGCAGGAAAAATAAAAATTCGCACAAAAATTATTACTGTAGCTGTTGCTTTGTTTTTTTATAACATCGGATTTTGCATTACGACTGGTGAGAATTTATTTATCAAGGCTCAACAATATCTAACTAAATCATATCAACCGGGAGAGCCGCCCAATTACAATTATACAGACCAGCTTAAAAATGGATATTATCATTATGGCTATTATTGGGGCTCAAGTTCTTGGGATGGTTCAACTGAATGGACAGGGGGCTTTGATTGCACTGGATTAGTTTCTTATTGTGCAAATTTAAGGCGACATTATGGAACTAGTGAATTTTCAGTTTTTCTTGGTTCATCAAAGAATTGGGAAAATGGCAGTAAGGGAGATATTATATATTGGACAGAACATACTGCTATTTTTAAAAGCAGACAATGGGATGTTAGTAGGAGTACCTATACGATATCAGTAATACACGCTACGAGGTATTTAAGGTACGATGGAGTTCAAATCTCTTCAGTTATTGAGGAAGATTATAGACAAACATATTATGAAGGCAAAAATGCACACCCCTATCCTTTTAAAACAGATACAACAAAACCTCAAATTACCGTCACAGAAGGTGGAAGAGATTTAGTAAATGGTAAAGTTTACGCAGAGCCCGTTACTATAGCCTATTCCGTTAGTGATAATATTGCTGAAAATCATGGGGCCTATATTAAAGGTAATTATGCTAAAAACCACACTTTCGACCAAGAAGGAGCTTACACATTGGAACTCTATGCTGAGGATTGGGCAAAGAACTCCGAGTCGAGTCTGCACCATTTCATAATAGCGACAAGCAGCGCTACAACGGATAGCGAGTTTGATGGCGGTGAGTTTTACATGGCGTATCTTAACGGCGACGGATATATAAGGACGGGGAAATACTGGGAGAAGACATGGGGGGCATTGTCTTCTACTACAGTCTGCCGTTACGATATTCCTCTCGAAGAAGTAGAAAGCTCAATGTGGCTGTGGGATTCTGTTACGGCGGAGATGGACATATGCGTAAAGCTGGACGAAAGCGGGATAGTAATAGCAAATAAAGCGATAATTCCGGACAAGAAGCAGTTCCAGTTATATAACCGCAATTGCGTGTACACATATAATGAATGTAGGCGGGTACTCATACCCGACTGGATAAAGCCGGAGTTTCGCGAAGTATGGGTAAACGGCGAGAAATGGACAGAGTTTGTGGATGAGGATGTGTATTATAATTACCTTCTGGATGGGCTCGGTAATCCGCCAGCAGGGGCTGACTATTTCAAGGTATATTACTGGGGGGAAAAGCGCGCCGCGCCGAATATAGAAGTTTTTATGGCATTGCCTTGGGAGTACGAACCGGCAATCAATACATTAGAGCTTAAATATAAAAGCCCTGTGGGCGGTCAGGATGGGGCTTTCAGTTTCGGCTATGGCGAATACAGCGTGAGGATTTTTCCCTATTCCATACGATTGATAGGGAATGATATACAGTATACCGAGATTCGTGTGCCGAACACATTTTATGAGGGCTTTAATACATTTAAATTAAGGGCAAATCCGGCAGACACATGGGGATGGTGGAATGTTTATTTGGATTGGGGGGATACGCAGAACATCCTTTGTGGAACATCGCGGACAGGAGGAGAATGGTTTAACGTGGCGCGGTTTGGTTTCCCAAACACGAGTGCGCCGTATTCAATAACCGGAGCAAAATACAAACTGGCGATAGAAACAACAACCGCGGGAAGTTATATTTCAAAAGTAATAGATACGGGTGAGGGTTCGGAATGGGAGACAATAAGCTGGGATGCCGAAGTTCCCGCGGGTTGCGGCGTGAAGTTCCAGACGAGGACGACCCCCTATCCTAATAGTCCGTATCAGGGGGAATGGTCTAACGATTATGCGCAATCGGGAAGCGACATAACCTCACCTGCGGGAAGATATGTGCAATACAGGGTTTTATTAGAGTCAGATGACCCGCAAATAAGCCCGCTGGTAAAGTCGGTAAACATAGCTTACCATAGGGACTATGTGCCGCCGCCGGTGATACAGGGAATAGTTGGCGAGAGCGGCGACAATTTTATATATTTTGTGTGGAATGCCAGTCCCGATAGAGATACGGGACTATACAATGTATACAGGGCGACATCGCCCGGATGCAGAGTAAAGCTAGACACTCGGTCGAGTTTATTCTATAAAGATATGTATGTTACCAACGGGCGAACATACAGTTATTGGATAACAGCGGTTGACATAAACGGGAATGAGAGTGATTTGCAGAGCGAACCGCTTGTTATTATGGCGGGAGAGGGTATCCCGCCGGCGGTAATAACGGATTTAATGGTGGAGTCGAAAGAAAATATTGCACTCAGTTGGACCGCTGTTGGCTCTTTTGGCACAGAAGGAACGGCCAGCGGATATATTTTAAAGTATTCAACTTCCTCAATTAACAGTGAAGAAGATTTTATTGGCGCTTTTTCTTACCCGCAGAACTGGGAACCTTTGTCGTCGGGCAGTAAAGAGTTAAAAGTATTGACCGGCCTTGAAGAAAACAAGAGGTGGTATTTTGCGGTAAAGACGGTCAATTCGCAGGGAATAACATCGGGGATTTCAAACTCAGTATCATCTGTTGCGGGCAATACTCGTTTCGTTTCTCTATCGGGCAGTGATTTAAATGACGGGTTAACGGAAGAGACGGCGTTTGCGAGCATACAAAAGGCGGTCGATTCGGCGGTGCCGGGAACAAGGGTTGTTATCGCGGAGGGCACTTATTACAATCAAACAGTCGATATATCCACAGGCGGAACGGTGGAAAAACCGATATTGATACAGGGCCGAGGCGAAGTCATACTTGACGGGACAAATCAAAAAAGATGTGCGATTTATTGCAGAGAGGTGAGCAACATAAAAATTTCTCGTCTGCAAATAAAAAATTATACAGATGTCGGTATTGCAATTACGGATCAAAACGGCTGGCCGCTTAATTACGAGGATTATATATATCATGGAAAGGAATATTTCAATTTTAATATAGAAGTGAGTAGCTGCAGTTTTGAAGGTATTTGCAAAAGTTATGTTGATCATACAGGGACATTATATGAATGGGGGAAAGGTATTTATATCACTAACTCTGAGCGAATTAAAATAGACAGAAATGAATTCAGCACAACATTTTGCGCAATCGGTTTGGAGTATTTAAATGGGAAAATAGAGATAGATAACAACTTTTGCAAAGGCGGACAGTTTATAACTTCAAATCGTGGTTTATACGGAGGAGATGTTGCAGATGAACTGATTATAGAAAATAATATAATAACAAAAGTTGCCGAAGGTATTACTCTTACGGGTGACGGTCAGATTTTGAAGGTACGCGATAATTATATTTTTGCTAGCAAAATTGGGATTAGTTTGCGTGGGGCGTGTTATGACCAGACTTTTCTGATTGAAAATAACAATATAATTTCAGAAGATGTGGGTATATACAATAGAAACACCACAAATGCTGTTATAAGAAGAAATATCATTCGCACAAGAGAAAACTCCGGTATTGTAGATGAATATTCCAACTATGCCAAGATTCTAAATAATACCATTATCATAGGAAGTGCAACCGCTGCAGGCATTTATTCAAAAAGTTATTTACGGGAAATTTTTAATAATATAGTTTTCAATTATACAAAGACAAATACGACGGGAATTGAATTGCAGGATATAACTTCGGGTAATTTTGCATCTTATAATTGTGTTTACAATTTTAAGGTTCCTGTATCAACTTTTCCAGGAAGTGATAATAATGCAAACAATCCTGAATTTGTTGACGGCGGATTGGGAGATTACAGATTGATGGTAAATTCGCCCTGCATTGACGCGGGCGATCCATCTCCCGAATACAATGACCCCGACGGGACGAGGTGCGATATTGGGGCATATTATTACGGTTATGAATACCCTGCGCCCAATCCGGGATATAACACAAGAGCAGGGGGGAATGTTATAGTTGATTTGCAGCCTGCCGCAAAAGTAAATTTTCCGTATGTTTATGCGCAGGGCAACACGCAGGCAGTTCAGGCCGTCCCGCAGGGGATGACCGATTACATAATCGTGCCCGAAAATACGGCATATGAAATTACAACTGATGCTGAATACGAAGGACGGCCGGTAGTGGGCTTAAATTTTTCTTCCGGCTTGGCTGATGGGGTAAAACAGAATCTAAAAATACTGTCATATCAGGAAGGCGTATGGACGGATGTGACTTTGTGGCGGGATTTGGAAAACAATATGATATATGGGAGCGCGGAAGTTCCGGGCACATATTGCAAAGCTTATACGGACAGTCTGCCGCCGAGAACAACGATATCGGCGGGCGAACCGAGTTATGTTGACACTCAAACTATTTATGTAACAGACGCCACAACTTTGACATTAACGGCGGTGGATGATTTAATAAATGTCGGAGATGAAAGCGGATTAGGTGTGGCGGAAATAAGATATAAAATTGACGATAATCTCTGGCAGGTTTATACGGACACTCTGTCTGTTGCGGGAGAAGGGAACCATACCGTTTATTATTACAGCGTTGATAGTATCGGTAATACTGAAACCTCGAAGGCGTCCAATATTGTTGTTGACAATTCACCGCCGGAGATCGGCAGTTTTGTCGCCGAGCCGCTGTATTTCAGTCCCAACAGCGACGGAATTAAAGACACGGTAAGCATTACGGCCGCATTATCCGAGTACGCTGATTGGACGGTGACAATAAAAAATTCAAACGGCACGGTCGTAGAGACTCTCACGGGAAGCGGAGAAGGAACTTCAGGAATAAGCGCGTTATGGTCACCTTCGGGGATTGCCGAAGGCGATTATAGCATCGGCATTTCGGCGACGGACAGACTGGGTAATTATGCGGGAGAGTTTCAGGAAAACTTCAATACCTTGTCTGACAATTTATGGACTCAGGGGCATAGTTCGGGGTTATCTTCGTATTCAGTTTCGGCAAACGGCTGGCTGAATCTTACGGCGGCGGCGAGTATAAGCGGCCAGTACGGTGCGGTGTATGCCGTGTCAAAAGAATCAAAGAGTTTGACCGATGAAATTGAGTTCAATGTAAGGATGAGGGTTCCGACGGAGCAGAACGGGTCAAACGGTAATTTTTTCTGGAATGAGTTTTATCTTCTTCCGACGGATCTCTCAGGTACGGGAATTCAGCCGCATGATTACAATGACTGGTTCCGGTTTGTCGCGAGGGTTGACCCCGATAATACGAATCCGGAAGATCCCGGCCATTTTGGAGTGCATTGGATGGTTCAGCGCAGGGTCAGCGGCGGAGGGGTGGGTACGATATATACCTCTTATGATGACAGAAATAATCCTTCCCGTGATTTTCCGTATAATATGAAAGAAGCGGAGTGGCATATTCTGATAAATAATGCGGGGAATATATATGTTGATTTGACAGATATCAACGGGATGCCTATCAGGGTTGAAGACGGAGCATATCAGAAGCATTTCAACACCGCGTATGTATATGCTTCGCAAAGGACCAATTACACAAACGCTTATACATGCGGTTATGACTATGTGAAGATATCGGACGGCTTAAATGGCAAAGTAACGGCTGATCTAACTCAGCCCTCAAGCGTTATAGTGCTGCCTGACGAAGGCGGTATCTACAATCAGCTGAGCGCCTTCACTGGCAGCGCGCAGGACAGCGTAAAACTTGATAAAGTGTGCGTGAAACTTTCAACGATTGACGAATCATTATATTGGGACGCGGGTTTATCAAGCTGGACAGCAAGCGGCGTCTGGAATGATACTCAATTGAATGGCAGCACATGGGCTTTTTCAGTTCCGGCTCTAACGGACGGCGCATACCTTGTGCGTTCCCGTGCGGAAGATATGGCGGGTAATTTCGAATTGGAAGGCTCGACGGGTTCTGCGAACGCGCACACATTCAGTTTTGACAGTGAAGGGCCGGATTGCGGATTTGTTATACCGCAGGAAAATGAATTTGTAAACACCTTATCTCAGGTTTTAGGGACTTCATACGACGGGATCGCCGGAGTCGGGAGCATTGAGCTTGCCGTGCAGAAATTGATAGATAATCTCTGGTGGAATGGAACGGGCTGGGCATCCGCTGAAAGTTACAATGTATGCGAAGGCACATCTAACTGGTCATATAACATATCCAATCCGGAATCGTTTTTTCAGGAATCGGAGTATATGTTAAAAGTCAGAGGCGAGGACAATGCTGGTAATATCAGTGATTCTGTGTCTCGGAATTTCACATACGATACGGTTGCGCCCACATCCACAATATTGGTTCCGGCGGATGATTCCTATCTTAACAGTCTCATGGAAATTTCAGGAACATCCTATGACCTGAACGGAAGCAGTGAAGTGCGGGTTAGCATTTACGACCAAACAGATTCATTATATTGGAATGGGGCTGTCTGGATTTCGACTCAGATTTGGAATCTTACCGATGGGACCACAAACTGGATTTATGCAATTTCCAATTGGAGTGATGGGCATTATTATCTGATACAAAGCAAAGTAAAGGATTTAGCATTAAATGAGGAGATTCCCTCCGCCGGTAATGTTTTTAAATATGATATTGCGCCACCGTCGGCGGTGACGAGTCTGAATGCTGAAACAGGAGAGACGGAAAGTAAAATTAATTTAAGTTGGGCATCACCCGGAGATGATGGGACGAGCGGAGTATTAACTGGAATATTCAGAATTGATTATTCGAGTTTTACAAAGGCCTGGAATGAAAGCAATTATGTTTTTGAAATTTCCACCGACAACTGTCAGCCGGGGAGTTTGTTCACAAAGGAGGTGACGGGGCTTACCGGCGGGGCGACATGTTACTTTGCTTTGTGGACGAAAGACAGGGCGCAGAACTGGTCTGATGTTTCAAACATCGCCCAGTCGATAGCGCAGTATGATGTGACGGCGCCGTCAGCGATAACAGGCCTTGCCGCTGTGACGGGAGATAAGCCGTATTCTATTTCTTTAAATTGGACAGCTTCGGGCGACGACGGCTATTCGGGAACCGCGTCGGGTTATATTGTAAGATACGCCACATTTACGATAGACGGGTCAAACTGGGGAAGAGCTTTGGATTATAACAACGATTGGCAGCCGCAGTCATCGGGGACTGTGGAAGATCATTTACTTCCGGGCTTAATGCCGGGCACGACATATTACATAGCGCTTAAAACCTTTGACGAGAAAAACAATATATCGGAGATATCTAATTTAGCTTTTGCAATATCCGCAGAAACATATCTGTTAATAAGCGAGGTCTGCATAGGGACGGACGGGGCGGGGAACGAGTTTGTGGAATTATATAATCCGACGGAAGAGGATGTTGTTATTGATACGGGAACTTTTAAACTGAAACTTGTTAATTCGTCAAACGGGATAACAACGAAACAGATAACATGGACGAATCACATTGTGCCATCGAAGGGGTATTTTCTGCTGGGCGCGGGGAATATAAGCCCGGCGCCAGACGCGGTTTTCGCCTCTCAGCTGACAGGAACGAGCGGGGTGATAATAACGGACGGCGGGGATTACATGCTGGATAAGGTTGGTTGGGGTAATCCG
>Ga0180009_10003699_pt1 | contig 17270 bp, 13 predicted proteins | sample OS_PC_MetaG_FD_123537 | JGI IMG/M metagenome (GOLD analysis project Ga0180009, IMG submission 123537) | Groundwater microbial communities from the Aspo Hard Rock Laboratory (HRL) deep subsurface site, Sweden - OS_PC_MetaG | ecosystem: Environmental > Aquatic > Deep subsurface > Groundwater... | reverse complement strand
GACCGGGTATCGGTCGAGGTCTCGCTGATCACGCCCATCGCCATGGAGAAGGAACTTCGGTTCGCCATCCGCGAGGGCGGCCGGACCGTCGGCGCCGGCGTCATCTCCGACATTATCGCATAGGGTGCTGTCATGAGAGATATCATCACGTTGTCCTGCACCGAGTGCAAACGCCGCAACTATACGACGACCAAGAACAAACGGCGCACTCCGGGTCGGCTCGAATTCAAGAAGTATTGCCCTTTCGACCGTCGCCACACGGTCCATCGGGAGACGAAATAGGATGTCGAAGACCGTCCGACGGCCCCGCCGACGGGCGGACACGCAGGCCAGTAGCTCAATTGGCAGAGCACCGGTCTCCAAAACCGGGGGTTGGGGGTTCGATTCCCTTCTGGCCTGCCATAACTAATTGACGAGACAGGGCGAAGCCGCCCTGTTTCATATTTGGTCAGTTCCTTTGAGGGACCGGTAAAACACATGGCCCAACGGAAAAACAGACAGAAAGAGCAGACCGGCGGCGAGGCGATCGAACCGAAGAAGGTTGCCGGCAAGGAGAACGGAAAGGCGGCGGCCAAGAAAAACGGGCCCAAGAAGGCTCAGGCCAAAAAGGCGGAGCAAGGTCCGAGTTTTATAGCCAAAACCCGCCAGTTTTTCCGGGAGGTCCGGGTCGAGCTCAAGAAGGTCACCTGGCCGTCGCGCAAGGAGACGCTGGCCTCGACTTCGGTCGTCCTGGTCCTGGTGTTCCTGGTAGCTATTTTCCTGGGGCTGGTCGATATCGCCCTGTCCCGGGCACTGGCCCTTTTGGTCCGTTAGGCCGTCCCGGGGATGGTGGCAAGGAGAAGTGACTCGTGGCGCATCAATGGTACATCGTTCATACCTATTCGGGGTTTGAACAAAAGGTCAAAGCCAACCTGGAGGAGAGCGCCAGGAAACTAGGCTACGAGGACAAAATCTCCGATATCCTGGTGCCGACGGAGAATGTGGTCGAACTGGCCAAAGGAGGCGAACGAAAGACCTCGTCCCGAAAATTCTATCCCGGTTACATCCTTATTCAGATGGAACTCAACGATGAGACCTGGCATCTGGTAAAGAACACGCCCAAGGTGACCGGTTTCGTGGGGGGCAAGACCAAGCCGATTCCGGTTTCGGAAGAAGAGGTGGTTCGGGTCAAGTCCCAGATGGAAGAGGGGATAAAAAAGCCCAAACCCAAGTTCCATTTCGAGGAAGGGGACGAGGTCAAGGTGATCGACGGGCCGTTCAACAACTTCAACGGCTCGGTGGAGGAAGTCAACGAGGACAAAGGCAAGCTCAGGGTCCTCATCAGTATATTCGGACGTGCGACGCCTGTCGAACTCGAGTTCGTACAGGTCGTCAAGATTTAGTTTTTTAAGGAGTACACGAGAATGGCCAAAAAGGTAATCGGCCAGGTCAAGTTGCAGATTCCGGGGGGGCAAGCCACGCCTTCGCCGCCGGTCGGCCCGGCCCTGGGCCAGCACGGCGTCAATATCATGGAGTTTTGCAAGGCTTATAACGCCCGTACCCAGAACCAGACCGGGACGATCATTCCCGTCGTCATCACCATTTTCGCGGACCGGTCCTTTACTTTCATCACCAAGACGCCGCCGGCCTCGGTGCTGCTCAAGCAGGCGGCCAAGATCGCCAAGGGCTCGGCCGAACCGGGACGGACCAAGGTGGGGAAGGTGACGAAAACCCAGGTGGAAGAGATCGCCAAGCTGAAGCTCGAGGACCTCAGCGCCAACGACGTCGATGCGGCGGTCAGAATCATCATGGGCACGGCCCGCAGCATGGGCCTGGAAGTGATTTAGGAGAAAAGGACATGGCCCATAAAAGCAAAAGCTACAAACAGGCATTGGCCCAACTCGATCGGACCAAAAAATACACGTTTGATGAGGGCCTCCGCCTGGCCCTCGACGCCACCTTCGCCAAGTTCGACGAAAGCGTCGATCTCGCCGTCCGGCTGGGTGTCGATCCCCGTCACGCCGACCAGATGGTCCGGGGCACCTGCGTGCTTCCCAACGGGACCGGCAAGACCATCAGCATCCTGGTTTTCGCCAAGGGCGAGAAGGAAAAGGAGGCTCTGGACGCCGGGGCCGACTACGCCGGGTCCGACGAGTTGATCGAACGGATCAAGGGAGGGTGGCTGGATTTCGACAAGACGGTGGCGACGCCGGACATGATGGGCACGGTGGGCAAACTGGGCAAGATTCTGGGACCTCGAGGCCTGATGCCCAACGCGAAACTGGGTACGGTGACCTTTGAGGTAGCCGCCGCGGTTCGCGACCTCAAGGCCGGCAAGATCGACTTTCGAGTCGAAAAGAACGGTATCGTTCACGTTCCGATGGGCAAGGTTTCCTTTGGCCCGGAAAAGCTGGCCCAAAACATTGCCTCCTTTTTCGAAGTCATCCTAAGACTCAAACCACCAACCAGCAAGGGGACCTATTTGAAAGGTATATCCGTTTCCACGACCATGGGACCGGGCATCAAGATCGATCCCGGCCAGGTCAGGGAGCTGATCGGATAAAACCCATATCCGCACGGAGCTGGTAAAAACGATAATCGATCGTCAAAATTCGCATCGGAACTGGTCCGTTCGAGAAAAACGAGATTTGGCTCGCTTTTCGGGGGGGCCGGGTTCCGACGTGCTCAATCTTTCGGGTCGAAGACAGCAGGTGCGCCGGAACTATTCGGCGTTAAACGAAAAAACGGCCTGCCGAGACCGGAGCCCTTTTTCCCGGCTTCTCTTCGGCCGAAAGCAACAACCAGGCCTTCGGGCCGGAGAGAAAGGAGGGAAGAGAATTTGAATCGCCAGGACAAGGAACGAGTGGTCGCCCAGATGGCCGCGGTTCTGGCCGAGTCCCAGGCCGTCATTCTGACGGACTTCAAAGGGCTCAAAGTCCAGGACATGCAAGGCCTCAGGCAGAAGATTGCCGAGGTGGGCGGCGAGTACCAGGTCGTCAAGAACACCCTGTTGAAGCTGGCGGCCAAAGGGACGTTCGTCGAAACGCTGGCCGCCGATCTATCGGGAAACAACGGTTTGAGCACGACGGCCGCCGATCCGGTTCCACTGGCCAAGGCCATCGTGGACTTTGCCAAAAGCAACGACAAGCTTGTGGTCAAAGGCGGCGCGTTGTCCGGCCAGACGTTGACCATGGATCAGATCAGGGCCCTGGCCAGTCTGCCGGCCAGGGAAGTGCTCTTGGCCCAGTTGTTCGGGACCATGAACGCCGTGCCCGGTGGCTTTGTCCGGGTATTGGCCGCGGTGATCCAAAAACTGGCTTACGCCTTGGTGGCCATTAAGGACCAGAAGGAACAAACTGCCTGAAAAGGCTGATCAATTTACTTTATTTCACGGGAGGACAACATGGCGGATATCACAAAGGCGGACGTGATCGAATTTATCAAGAACATGTCCGTGCTCGAACTGTCCGAGCTGATCAAGGAACTGGAAGATACGTTCGGTGTTTCGGCGGCCGCTCCGATGGCCATTGCCGCGGTCGGACCGGCCGGCGGAGCCGAAGCGGCCCCGGAGGAGGAGCAGACGGAGTTTGACGTCATCCTGCTTTCCTCGGGTGACAAGAAGATTCAGGTGATCAAAGAGGTCCGGGCCATCACCGGTCTGGGACTCAAGGAAGCCAAGGCCCTGGTGGATGAAGCGCCCAGTCCGGTCAAGGAAGGCGTTTCCAAGGAAGAGGCCGCTGAAATCAAAGCGAAAATCGAAGAGGCCGGAGGCCAGGTCGACGTCAAGTAGCCGGGTTCGGGCCGGGGTCGGAGTGCGACCCCGGCCGGTCCCCGCCAACTGCCAACCACAGACCAAGGAGCTAAGATGGCCCGTCCGAAGACCAATCTCCGCCTAAGGAAAAATTTCGGCAAAATCGAACAGATCGCCGACATGCCCAACCTGATCGAAATGCAGCGCCATTCGTACGAGCGTTTCCTGCAAAAGAACGTCTCGTCGGACAAGCGCGAAATCGTGGGCTTGCAGGGCGTTTTTAACAGCGTATTTCCCATCAAGGATTTTTCCGGACTTTCCTCGCTGGAGTTTGTCTCGTACAACTTCGACGAAGTCAAATACGATGTCGAGGAATGCCTTGCCAAGGGCATGACTTATGAGGCGCCTCTGAAGATAACGGTCCGCCTGGTCGTCTACGACATGGACAAGGACACAGGCGCCCGGAGCATTCGCGACATCAAAGAGCAGGAAATCTATTTCGGGACCCTGCCCTTGATGACCGATAACGGCACCTTCATCGTCAATGGAACCGAACGCGTCGTTGTTTCGCAGCTCCATCGAAGCCCCGGAATATTTTTCGACCACGACAAGGGCAAGACCCACTCATCGGGCAAACTGCTTTATTCCGCCAGGATCATCCCCATGCGCGGCTCCTGGCTCGACTTCGAGTTCGATCCCAAGGACATCCTCTACGTCCGCATCGACCGCCGCCGGAAGTTCCCGGTCACTTTGCTGCTCAAAGCCTTGGGCTACCCGCCCGAGGAAATGCTCAATTATTTCTATCAGAGTGAAACCTTGCGCTTCGGCCCCGAAGGCGTGAGCCGGGAGATCGATCCCAAGCTGTTGGTCGGGCACCGGGTCACCGAGGACATCATCGACCCGGAGTCGAAAAAGGTCCTGGTCAAGAAAAACAAGAAGATATCCAATGCAGCCGTCCGGCGTATGGTCGAGTCCAACATGCGGGAGATACCGGCCCGGATCGAGGATTTTTTCGGCAAATATCTGGCCCGCGAGATCGTCCATCCCGAAACGGGCGAGGTTCTGGCCGGTCTGAACGAGGAGTTCACCCAAGAGGTCCATCAGACCATGACCGATGCCGGCCTGTTCGAGGTGAGCCTGCTCTACATAGACAACATCAACGTGAGTTCGTCGCTGCGGGACACCCTGCTTCTGGACAAGGTCGAAACCAGGGAAGAGGCCATTCTTGAAATCTATCGCAAGCTCAGGCCCTCCAATCCGCCGACCCTGGAGGTGGCGACGACCTTTTTCGACAACCTGTTTTTCAATCCCGAGCATTACGACCTCTCACCGGTGGGCCGCCTGAAGCTCAATTTGCGCCTCGACCTGGACACGCCGCAGGACCTGCGGACTTTGACCAAGGACGACATTTTGACGGGCGTGAAGACCCTGCTGGTACTCAAGGATCGCGAAGGGTCGGTGGACGATATCGACCACTTGGGCAACCGTCGCGTCCGGGCCGTGGGCGAACTTTTGGAGAACCAGTACCGCGTGGGGCTGGTCCGGATGGAGCGGGCTATCAAGGAGCGAATGAGTCTGCAGGAAGTCGAAACCCTGATGCCCCACGACCTGATCAATTCGAAACCGGTTTCGGCCGTGGTTAAGGAGTTTTTCGGCACGAGTCAGTTGTCCCAGTTCATGGACCAGACCAACCCGCTCTCCGAGATCACCCACAAAAGGCGTTTATCCGCGCTGGGTCCGGGCGGTCTGACCCGGGAACGGGCCGGTTTCGAGGTCCGGGACGTCCATCCGACCCATTACGGCCGCATCTGTCCCATCGAGACCCCGGAAGGTCCGAACATCGGCCTGATCGTCTCCCTGTCCACCTTCGCCCGGGTCAACGATTTCGGTTTCATCGAGAGTCCGTACCGGAAGGTGGCGGAATCGGTGGCTTCAAAGGATGTCATCTATCTGACCGCCCTGGACGAAAAGGAATTTCCCATCGCCCAGGCCAACGCGCCCTTGGACAAAAAGGGACGCTTCATCCGCGATATGGTCGCCAGCCGGGTCGCCGGTGAATTCGTCATGGTACCGGCCGAGGAAGTGGTTTTCATGGACGTCAGCCCCAACCAGCTCGTTTCCGTGGCGGCTTCCCTGATTCCATTTCTCGAGCACGACGACGCCAACCGGGCCCTCATGGGTTCGAACATGCAGCGTCAGGCCGTTCCCCTGCTGCGAACGGACGCCCCCATCGTCGGCACGGGCATCGAGGCCATCGTGGCGCGGGACTCGGGCGTAACCGTGGTGGCCCGGCATGACGGCGTAGTCGAGGACGTGGATGCCTCGCGCATCGTTCTCCGCTACCAGGACGGCCGGCAGGACGAGCACGGATATGGCGTCGAGATTTACAAGCTGACCAAGTTCCAGCGGACCAACCAGAATACCTGCTTCAACCAGCGGCCCATCATTCGCAAGGGTGACTGGGTGGCCAAGGGCCAGATCATCGCCGACGGGCCGGCCACTGAGTTGGGCGAACTGGCCTTGGGCCGGAACGTGGTCGTGGCCTTCATGCCCTGGGGCGGGTACAACTTCGAGGACTCGATTCTGGTCTCCGAACGCCTGGTCAAGGAGGACATTTTCACCTCGGTCCACATCGAGGAGTTTGAAACCGTGGCCCGGGACACCAAGCTGGGGCCCGAGGAGATCACGCGGGACATCCCGAATCTGGGCGAAGAGAGCCTCATGAACCTGGACTCGGCAGGCATCATTCGGATCGGGGCCGAGGTCAAGCCGGGCGACGTGCTGGTGGGCAAGATCACACCCAAGGGTGAAACCCAGCTTTCGCCGGAGGAAAAGCTGCTGCGGGCCATTTTCGGCGAGAAGGCCAGTGACGTCAAGGACACCTCGTTGCGCGTGCCGCCCGGCGTGGCAGGCACGGTCATCGACGCCCGCGTATTTTCACGCAAGGGGATCGACAAGGACGAACGGGCCCAGAGCATCGAGAATGACGAAGTGGCCCGCCTGATGAAGGACCAGGAAGACGAGATCACCATCATCATGAAGAGCACCCAGGGTCGTCTGGCCGAACTGCTGGTGGACAAGACCCTGGCCGCCCCCCTGGCCCATCCGAAAAAAGGCGGTTCCAGCCTCAAAAAGAAGACCCGAATTCTGTTGGAGCACATACAGGAGTTCCATCCCTCGGCCTGGGAAGGCCTCAATCTGGTCGAGGACAAGTCCCGGGCCATTCTGGCCGAGGTCGGCAAGCTCATCAGTCACTACAATGAGCAGGTCGATCTGATCCGGATGATCTTCGAGCGGAAGATAGCCAAGTTGAAAAAGGGTGACGAGTTGCCCCCGGGCGTGATCAAGATGGTCAAGGTCTACGTGGCCATGAAGCGCAAGATGTCCGTGGGCGACAAAATGGCCGGCCGGCATGGCAACAAGGGTGTCGTCAGCCGGATTCTGCCCGAGGAGGACATGCCGTACTTCGAGGACGGAACACCGGTGGACATCGTCCTCAACCCCCTGGGGGTCCCGTCTCGTATGAACGTCGGCCAGGTCCTGGAGACGCATCTGGGCTGGGCGGGCAAGGAGTTGGGCCGGCAGATCGCGGAACTGATCGACGGGTTCAACCGGGAGAAGGTCGTCCGGAAGCTGAAACGGGTCCTCGGCGACCGGGACTTCAAGAACTATGTCGAAGGACTGGACGACGAAGACCTCAAGGTACTGGCCAAGCGTTCGCGGCAGGGACTCCACATTGCCACTCCGGTCTTCGATGGCGCGGCGGAGGACGAAATCAAGGCCTTTCTCCGGGAGGCGGGGCTGCCCGATGTGGGGCAGACCCGGTTGCGGGACGGCCGTTCCGGCGAACTGTTCGAAAATCTGGTCACGGTGGGCATTATGTACGTGCTCAAGCTGCATCACCTGGTCGATGACAAGATTCACGCCCGGTCCATCGGCCCCTACTCTCTGGTCACCCAGCAGCCCTTGGGAGGCAAGGCCCAGTTCGGCGGGCAGCGGCTCGGAGAGATGGAGGTCTGGGCCATGGAGGCCTATGGCGCGGCCTACTCCCTGCAGGAGTTCCTTACGGTCAAGTCCGACGACGTCATCGGACGGACCCGGATGTATGAAAAGATCGTCAAGGGTGACAACGTGCTCGAAGCGGGGCTGCCCGAGTCGTTCAACGTCCTGATCAAGGAACTGCAAAGCCTCGGGCTTGATGTCGAACTGGTCGAGGAAGAGCCGGAAGATAACTTGGAAACGGACGATGTCCCGGCCGTGGCCGAGGCCTGACCTTAGAAAAGGAGCGTCTCTTGGAAGATATTCAAAGTTATTTTCAGAAGCCCAAAGACCCGTTGAGCTTCAACGCGGTTCGTATCGCCCTGGCCTCTCCCGAGAAGATTCGCAAGTGGTCGTACGGCGAGGTCAAGAAACCGGAGACGATCAATTATCGGACCTTCAAGCCGGAGCGGGACGGGCTGTTTTGCGCCAAGATTTTCGGTCCGACCAAGGATTACGAGTGCAATTGCGGCAAGTACAAGCGCATGAAGCACCGGGGCGTGGTCTGCGAAAAATGCGGCGTTGAAGTCATCCAGTCCAAGGTTCGGCGCGAGCGGATGGGGCATATCGAACTGGCCAGCCCGGTGGCTCACATCTGGTTTCTCAAAAGCCTGCCGTCCAAGGTGGGTAATCTGCTCGATCTGACGCTCAAAGAACTGGAAAAAGTCCTCTACTTCGAGTCCCATATCGTCATCGACCCCAAAGACACCCCGCTGACCCGGGGCCAGTGCCTGAGCGAGGAACGTTATCGCCAGGCCCGGGAGGAACTCGGGAACGGGTTCGACGCCGGCATCGGCGCGGAAGCGATCCAGCGCATGTTGTCGGAACTCCAACTGGAGGAACTGTCGGTTCAGCTCCGGCAGGAGATGTCCGAAACCACCTCCGAGGCCAAGCGCAAGAAGCTGGCCAAGCGGCTCAAGGTCGTCGAGGCCTTCCGGGACTCGGGCAACAACCCGGCCTGGATGATCATGGACGTCATTCCGGTCCTGCCCCCGGACCTTCGGCCGCTCGTGCCTCTGGACGGCGGACGTTTCGCCACTTCGGACCTGAATGACCTCTACCGGCGGGTCATCAACCGCAACAACCGTTTGAAGCGGCTCATGGAGCTCAACGCGCCGGAGATCATCATCCGCAACGAGAAGCGCATGCTCCAGGAAGCGGTGGACGTCCTGTTCGACAACGGCCGGCGGGGCAAGACCATCACCGGGCCCAACAAAAGGCCGCTCAAGTCGCTTTCGGACATGCTCAAGGGCAAACAGGGCCGTTTCCGTCAGAACCTGCTCGGCAAACGGGTCGACTACTCCGGCCGGACCGTCATCGTCATCGGTCCGGACCTTCGACTGCACCAGTGCGGGCTTCCCAAAAAGATGGCTCTCGAACTGTTCAAGCCCTTCATCTATCAGCGGCTGGAACAGAAGGGCCTGGTGACCACGATCAAGAGCGCCAAGAAGATGGTCGAGCGGGAGACCCCCGAGGTCTGGGACACCCTGTCCGAGGTCGTCAGGGAATATCCGGTCATGCTTAACCGGGCCCCGACCCTCCATCGCCTGGGCATTCAGGCCTTCGAACCCATCCTGATCGAAGGCAAGGCCATTCAGCTCCATCCCCTGGTCTGCGCCGCTTTCAACGCCGACTTCGACGGTGACCAGATGGCGGTCCACGTGCCCCTGTCCATCGAGGCCCAGATCGAGTCCCGGGTGTTGATGATGTCCACGAACAACATCCTGTCACCGGCCAACGGCGAACCGATCATCGTCCCCACCCAGGACATCGTCCTGGGGGTCTACTACATGACGCGTGAAAAAGCGGGGACCCGGGGCCAGGGCAGCCTTTTCGCCAGCATGGACGAGGTCCGGGTGGCCTACGACTCGGGAGAACTGGACCTCCAGGCCCGAATTCGAGTCCGCATGAAGGACGGCAGCCGGGTCGAAACCACCGCCGGTCGGGTCCTGCTGTTCGAAATCGTGCCCCAGGAGATCGAGTTCGAGGCGGTCAACAAGGTCATGACCAAGAAGGAACTCAAGGGCCTGATCGATCGATGCTACCGGACCACGGGCATCAAGCAGACCGTTCTTTTGGCGGACCGGCTCAAGGACCTTGGCTACAAGTTCGCCACCCAGGCTGGTATTTCCATCTGCGTCAGCGACATGGTCATCCCCAGGAAGAAGGACGCGATCATCGGGTATGCCCAGAATGAAGTCAAGCTGATCGAAGGACAGTACAACGACGGCCTGATCACCGAGGGCGAAAAATACAACAAGGTCATAGACATATGGACACGGGCCTCCGACGACGTGGCCGCTGAGATGATGAGGGAAATTTCCACCGAATCCAATGTCCCGGAGGGGACCGAAGGGGTCGGCGGCAGTTTCAACCCGATCTTCATGATGGCCGACTCCGGCGCCCGGGGCAGCAAGGACCAGATGAAGCAGTTGGCCGGAATGCGCGGCCTGATGGCCAAGCCCACCGGAGAAATCATTGAACAGCCCATTACGGCCAACTTCCGGGAAGGGCTGACCGTGCTCCAGTACTTCAGCTCGACTCACGGCGCCCGCAAGGGTCTGGCGGACACGGCCCTCAAGACGGCCAACTCCGGCTACCTGACCCGGCGTCTGGTGGACGTGGCCCAGGATGCCATCATCTCCGATTTCGACTGCGGCACCATCGACGGGATCACCGTGGAGGCGTTGCGCGAGGCCGGCGAGATCATCCAGCCCCTCAGCGAGCGGATACTGGGACGGACCGCCCTGGAAGACATCACCGACCCTTACACGGAAGAGGTTCTGATCAAGGCCAACGACGAGATCGACGAGGCGGCGGTGGCCCGGGTCGACGAGGCCGGTCTGGATCGGGTCAACATCCGGTCGGTCCTGACCTGTCGGACCAGGCGGGGCGTCTGCGTCAGATGCTACGGCCGGGACCTGGCCCACGGCAAACAGGTCGAGATCGGCGAGTCCATCGGCATCATAGCCGCTCAGTCGATCGGCGAGCCCGGGACCCAGCTGACCATGCGGACCTTCCACATCGGCGGCACGGCCCGGGCCACGGAGCAGACCCAGATCACGGCCCGGAACCCCGGTCTGGTCAACTTCATCAATCTGACCACGGTGCGCTCCAAGAGCGGCGAAATGGTGGCCATGGGGCGCAAGGGGGAACTGGCCATAGTCAGTCCCCAGGGACGGGAGCGCGAGCGCTACCAGATCATTTACGGCGCCCATTTGAAGGTGAACGACGGGCAGGAGATCGAGCCCGGCACGCTGCTGGCCGAGTGGGACCCCTTCACGACGCCGATCGTAACCGAGGTGCCCGGGCAGGTGCGTTTTGCCGACATCGAAGAAGGCAAGACCATGATCGAAAGGGTCGACCCGGTGACCGGCAAGGCCAGCAAGGTCATCACCGAGTTCAAGGACACCGACGTCCGCCCGCGGGTGACCATCCTGGACGGCGGCGGCAAGGTCATGAAGAGCGAAAAGGGCAATCCGGCCCGTTATCTGCTGCCCCTCAACGCCATCATCATGGTCCAGGAGCGGGACCAGGTCTTCGCCGGAGACGTGCTGGCCAAGATTCCTCGGGAAACGACCAAGACCAAGGACATCACCGGTGGTCTTCCCCGCGTGGCCGAGCTGTTCGAAGTCCGAAAGCCCAAGGAGTGCGCGGTCATATCCGAGATCGACGGCGTGGTAATCTTCGGCCCCCACGCCAAGGGCCGGCGCAAGGTCATCGTGACGCCCGAGGTGGGCGAGCCCCAGGAATACCTGATTCCCAAAGGCAAGCATGTCACGGTCCACGAAGGTGAATTCATCCGCTCGGGCGAACCCTTGATGGACGGTTCGGCCAACCCCCACGACATCCTGGCCATCCGGGGCGTCAAGGAACTGGCCAAGTACCTGGTGGACGAGGTCCAGGAGGTCTATCGGCTTCAGGGCGTCAAGATCAACGACAAGCATATCGAAGTCATCGTTCGCCAGATGCTGCGCAAGGTCAAGGTCAAGGACCCCGGTGACACCGATCTGCTTATCGGCGAGCACGTGGACCGCTCCCGTTTCGAGGATTTAAACGACCTGATGCTGACCCAGGGCAAGAATCCGGCCGTGGCCGAGCCTCTGCTTCAGGGGATTACCAAGGCCTCTCTGTCTACGGAGAGCTTCATCTCCGCGGCCAGCTTCCAGGAGACGACCAAGGTGCTTACGGAGGCCGCCGTGGCAGGCAAGATCGACCGCCTGGCCGGTCTGAAGGAAAACGTGATCATGGGCCGACTGATTCCGTCCGGGACGGGGCTGGCCCGGTACCGGGACCTGGTCCGGCGCAAGCTGGGTGACTAGGAATTGGCGGGCCGGATGTAATAATCGGGCCTCTTGGTAAATAAAGCTTGACAAGAACGCCGAATAGGCGGATATAATCCCCTTTTGCCGATTGTTGGAGCGGCAAGCTTTCGGCGGCCCTTGTCGGGCCGAGAGCCGACCCTGGACGGGGAAGGCGATTTGGCCTAATAAGGGCCTTGTTGCGATTAGAAATTCCGAAAGGACGAGGTAAAATGCCGACGATTAATCAGTTGGTCCGGAAGGGCAGGCAGGCGCAACGGAAGAAAAACAACGTTCCCGCGCTCAAGGCCTGTCCCCAGAAACGCGGTGTCTGTATCCGGGTGTATACGTCCACGCCCAAGAAACCGAACTCGGCCCTGCGCAAAGTGGCCCGCGTCCGCCTGACCAACGGTATCGAGGTTACCAGTTATATTCCGGGAGAAGGCCACAACCTTCAGGAGCACTCGGTCGTCCTGATCCGGGGCGGCCGCGTCAAGGACCTCCCGGGCGTTCGCTACCACGTCATCCGGGGTACGCTTGACGCCATCGGCGTTCAGGACCGGCGGAACGGGCGAAGCAAGTACGGGGCCAAGCGGCCCAAGTAGGAGACATTACGCCCAGACGTAGAGAGGTCCCCAAACGGGATAGCAACCCGGACCCGAAATACGGCAGTCCGCTACTGACCAAATTTATCAACGGCGTGATGCGCCGAGGCAAGAAAAGCACCGCGGAGCGGATCATGTACGGGGCCCTCGACATCATTGCCCAGAAATCGAATGAAGACCCGATCAAGGTGTTCGAGAAGGCTCTGGACAACACCAAACCCATGGTCGAGGTCAAAAGCCGCCGTGTCGGTGGTTCCACCTACCAGGTTCCGGTTGAGATCAGAGCCGACCGTCGGACCGCGCTGGCCATCCGCTGGCTGATCGGTTACGCCAAGGCCCGCACGGACAAGAGCATGAAGGCCAAACTGGCCGCCGAGCTTTTGGACGCGGCCAATGGGCGAGGGGGGGCCCTCAAGAAGAAGGAGGACACTCACCGCATGGCCGAGGCTAACAAGGCCTTCGCTCATTATCGCTGGTAAGGAAGGAGACTCTTGGCCCGACTGGTTCCACTCGGGCGTGTGCGCAACATCGGCATCATCGCTCACATCGATGCCGGCAAGACCACGACCACGGAAAGAATTCTTTTTTATACCGGCGTTTCCAACAGGATGGGTGAGGTCCATGACGGGCAGGCGGTCATGGACTGGATGGAACAGGAACAGGAACGCGGAATCACGATCACTTCGGCCGCCACCACCTGTTTCTGGCGTGACCACCGGGTCAATATCATCGACACGCCCGGTCACGTCGACTTCACCATCGAGGTCGAGCGGTCCCTGAGGGTGCTCGACGGAGTGGTGGCTGTATTCTGCGCCGTTGGCGGCGTGGAACCCCAGACCGAAACAGTCTGGAGACAGGCGGACAAATACTACGTCCCCCGACTGGCCTTCATCAACAAGATGGACCGCGTGGGGAGCGACTACAAACACTGCCTTCGGCAGATGGTTGATCGACTCAAGACCCGCCCGGTTCTGCTCCAGTTGCCCTTGGGCACCGAGGACCAAATGGTCGGCGTGATCGACCTGATAGAAAACAAGGCCGTTGTTTACGAGGACGCGGCTCGAGGAAAAAGTTACACCATACAGGACATCCCGCCAGAGTACGAGGCGGAGGCAGCCGAGGCCAGGGTGGCCATGTTGGAAGCCCTGGCGGATGCGGATGACGAGATCATGGAACGATACCTGGCAGAAGAGGAGTTGACGCCCCAGCAGATCCGGGCCGGCATGCGCCGGGCCACGGTCGGGCTGAAGGCCGTCCCCGTTCTGCTGGGATCGGCTTTCAAGAACAAAGGCGTCCAGCCTCTGCTGGACGGGATCGTCGATTATCTGCCTTCTCCCCTGGAAGTCCGTCCGGTGGTCGGCCTGAACGAGAACGGGGAAACCGAAACCCGACGCGCGGCCGATGACGAACCTTTCGCCGCCCTGGCCTTCAAACTCATGAACGACCCGTATGTGGGCCACTTGACCTTCCTGCGCGTCTACTCGGGTCAGCTTCGTTCCGGGACCCACGTTTACAATGCGGCCAAGGGCCGGCGGGAAAAGGTCGGGCGTCTGCTCAAGATGCACGCCGACAAGCGCGAGGAGATCAAAGAGGTTTACGCCGGGGACATCGCGGCCGCCGTCGGCCTGCGCAATACCACGACCGGTGATTCCCTGTGCGACGAAACCCGGCCGATCATTCTGGAAAACCTGCACATCCCCGAACCCGTCGTCCATATCGCCGTCGAGCCCCGGAGCAAGGATGACCAGGATCGGTTATCTCTGGCCCTGGGTCGTATTGCCGCGGAAGACCCTTCCTTTCACGTTCGCACGGATGATGAGACCGGGCAGATCGTCATTTCCGGGATGGGCGAGTTGCACCTCGAGATCATCATTGACCGGCTGGTCAGGGAGTTCAATGTCAAGGCCTCCGTGGGCCGGCCCGAAGTCGCCTATCGCGAGACCATCAGCCGGTCCGTCGAGGCGGAAGGACGTTATGTTCGCCAGACCGGTGGTCGCGGCCAGTACGGCCATGTCTGGCTTCGGCTCGAACCGGGCGAACCGGGTTCGGGTCTGGTTTTTGAAACCGCGGTCGTGGGCGGAGTAGTTCCCAGGGAATACTACCGGCCCATCGAACAGGGCGTGGTCGAGGCGGCTAAAAAAGGCGTTCTGGCCGGTTATCCCGTTACCGACATGAAGGTCGTTTTGTACGACGGTTCCTATCACGAGGTGGATTCTTCCGAACGGGCCTTTTCCATCGCCGCCTCGATGGGTTTCAAGGACGGCCTGAAAAAGGCCGCATCGCTTATGCTCGAACCGCTCATGGATGTTGAGATCGTAGTACCGGATGAATTCGTGGGCGAGGTCATGGGCGATCTGAGCGGCCGGCGCGGCCGGATCCGGGGAATGGAAACGAGAGGCTCCGCCCGGATCATCGCGGCCGATGTGCCGCTGGCCAACATGTTCGGGTATGCCACGGATTTGAGGTCGTCCACCCAGGGGCGGGCGACTTTTCATATGCAGTTTGGCCGATATGATCCGATGCCCGAGTCGGTCTGGGAAGAAGTGACCGGCCGGGATTCGAAAAGGCAATGACGAGGAAACTGAAAACGATCCTTTATTATTAAGGACGTCTAGGAGGATTGGCGATGGCCAAAAAGAAGTTCATGCGTACGAAGCCGCACGTGAATGTGGGTACGATAGGGCATATTGACCACGGCAAGACGACACTGACCGCGGCGATCACGCTTTGCCTGAGCAAGTCCGGGGGGGCGGAGTATGTCCCCTTCGACCAGATCGACAAGGCGCCGGAAGAGAAGGAACGCGGGATCACGATTGCGACGGCGCACGTGGAATATGAGACGGCCAATCGCCATTACGCCCATGTGGACTGCCCGGGTCACGCGGACTACATCAAGAACATGATCACGGGCGCGGCCCAGATGGACGGAGCGATCCTGGTGGTGGGTGCGGACGACGGCCCGATGCCTCAGACGCGGGAGCACATTCTTCTGGCTCGTCAGGTGGGCGTTCCGGCGATCGTGGTCTTTCTGAACAAGGTGGACATGGTCGACGACGAGGAGTTGATCGAGCTGGTGGATTTGGAGCTTCGTGAGCTGTTGACCCGGTTCGAGTTTCCGGGCGACGACACGCCGATCATCCAGGGTTCGGCCCTGAAGGCCTTGGAATGCGGCTGCGGTAAGGCGGGCTGCGAGAACTGTCAGCCGATTCTGGACCTGATGGAGGCGGTGGACGGTTTTGTTCCGGAGCCGGTCCGGGACGTGGACAAGCCGTTTTTGATGCCGATCGAGGACGTGTTTTCGATCTCGGGTCGGGGGACGGTTGTGACGGGTCGTGTCGAGCGGGGCCGGGTCCGAATCAGCGAAGAGGTGGAGATCATCGGGATGCGTCCGACGCAGAAGACGGTCTGCACGGGCGTGGAGATGTTCCGGAAGATATTGGACGAGGGCCAGGCGGGCGACAACATCGGGGTATTGCTTCGGGGGACGAAGCGGGACGATGTGGAGCGCGGCCAGGTGGTGGCCAAGCCGGGTTCGATCACGCCGCACACGAAGTTCAAGGCGGAAGTGTATGTTTTGAACAAGGACGAGGGCGGGCGCCACACGCCGTTTTTCACGGGCTATCGTCCGCAGTTTTACTTTCGGACGACGGACGTGACGGGGGTGGTGACGCTTCCCGAGGGTGTGGAGATGGTCATGCCCGGTGACCGGGTATCGGTCGAGGTCTCGCTGATCACGCCCATCGCCATGGAGAAGGAACTTCGGTTCGCCATCCGCGAGGGCGGCCGGACCGTCGGCGCCGGCGTCATCTCCGACATTATCGAATAAGGGCGCGGGAGGTTTTTAACCGGCCATGATGATGAATAGCCAGAAGATCAGGATAAAGCTGAGAGCCTATGACCACAAGTTGCTGGACCAGTCGGCCCAGGAGATTGTGGATACGGCCAGAAGGACAGGCGCCCGTGTGGCCGGTCCCGTTCCAATGCCCACGAACATAAGTCGTTACTGCGTCCTCAGGTCGCCCCACGTGGACAAAAAGTCTCGCGAGCAGTTCGAGGTGCGAACGCACAAGAGGCTCCTGGACATTTTGGACCCGACCCAGCAGACGGTCGATGCGTTGATGAAGCTCGATCTTTCCGCCGGCGTGGACGTCGAGATTAAACTCTAGATAGCTCGCCGGGGGGGCCGTCTGGTCCCTGACCGGTATCTGGTTTGAAGAGAACGATGCTAAAAGGAATCATTGGAAAGAAAATCGGCATGACCCGCATCTTCATTGAGGAAGGTGTGGCCGTTCCGGTGACCGTCATCCAGGCCGGCCCCTGCACCGTCATCCAGAAAAAGACCGAGGACAAGGACGGTTATGAGGCCCTGCAGTTGGGCTTCGGGACCAAGAAAAAGGTCAATCGTCCCATGTCCGGTCATTTCCAGGCCGCGGGCGGCGGGAACTTCGCCACGCTCAAGGAGTTCTCCGCTGATGACATTGATGGGCTCGAACCGGGCGCCGAGGTCACCATGGACATCTTTCAAATCGGCGAGAAGATCGACGTGACCGGCCTGACCAAGGGCCGGGGGTTCGCCGGGGTCATCAAACGCCATGG
>Ga0180009_10003698_pt1 | contig 17274 bp, 13 predicted proteins | sample OS_PC_MetaG_FD_123537 | JGI IMG/M metagenome (GOLD analysis project Ga0180009, IMG submission 123537) | Groundwater microbial communities from the Aspo Hard Rock Laboratory (HRL) deep subsurface site, Sweden - OS_PC_MetaG | ecosystem: Environmental > Aquatic > Deep subsurface > Groundwater... | reverse complement strand
ATATAAGAGAGGGTATTAAGTGGCATGATGGTGAAGACTTTACTGCTGAAGATGTATCCTTTACATTCCATGTGATGGGAAATCCTGATTATTTAGGTGTTAGATATGGTGAAGTTGTAGAACCTATTCTTGGAGCACCAGCATATAAGGAAGGTACAGCAGATAAAATAGAGGGTATAGAAGTGATTGATCCTCTTACAATAAAGTTCACATTTGAGGAAGTTTTTGCACCTGCAATAGAGTCCTGTGGAGCTTCAGTAATTCCAAAACATATATATGAAGGTAATACTGGAGCAGCTCAGAGAGACTTCACAACTTCTGCTGATTTTGTACCAATAGGAACTGGTCCTTACAAATGGGTAGCTTATGAAACAGACCAATATGTAGAACTTGCCAGAAATGAGGATTGGTGGGGATATGAATATGGTATGGGTGCAAGTGGAGAGGGTACAGGCAAAGGTCCTTTTGTAGATACCATTTTTTGTAAGATAATGGATCAAGATACAGGTCTTGCTGCCTTCTTGGCTGGTGAAGTTGATGCAGTTTCTGTTCCTATTGCTGAATATGATATGATAGCTGAAGTTGAATTTGCTCAAATGTATGAAGTTACAGGAGGTGGATTCCAGCATTTTGCTCTAAATCAGTATAAAGCTCCATTTAATGATGTGAAGTTCAGACAAGCAGTTTGTTATGCAATTAACAGACAGAGCATAATAGATGATATCCTTGATGGTCATGGAATTATTCAGGCTTCACCAATCTGGTCAGAATCGTGGGCTCATAATCCTGAAGTAGAACCGTTCCCATATGATCCTGAAAAAGCTAAGGAACTCTTAGATGAAGCAGGGTATTTAGATACAGATGAGGATGGTATTAGAGAGTATAATGGAGAGCCAATGATATTTGATCTATTCTACCCAACTGGAAACATGGTGAGAATGGCTTCAATGCCTCTTATCTGGAATAACTTAGCAGCTGTTGGAATTCAAGTAAGAGGAGAACTTCAGGATTGGCCAACACTTTTGGGCCATGTATTTCCTGACGATAGAAAAGTCGAGCCAGATGACTATGATACATATCTAATGGGTTGGAGTCTTAGTATTGATCCTGATGCAGCAGTTATATGGAGCAGCAAATATGAACATCCAGATGGATATAACGGTTATGGATACAAAAATGAGGAAACTGATGCGATGTGGGAGGAAGGTGTAAAGTATGTGGACACTGAAAAGAGAAAAGAAATCTACTACGAATTGGAAAAGATATTGGCAGAGGAACTACCAACCATCTTCCTATATAACGATAATGAAATTGTTGCAGTAAATGATAGAGTTAAAGGTGTTAAAATAGTATCAGGTCTATGGGATTATGCAGCAAAAGTGTTCTTCGATATATACAATGTTTGGATAGAAGAATAATACCAATTATCCTGTTCAAAAAGTAAAAAGTAACAACATGCAGCCTAAGTAGGCTGCATGTTGTTTATTAAAGAATACTCTACATTTTTATTCTTTAATTAAGTTTATCATGATATAATTCTTTTCATTTTTGAAAATATTAAATAAAAAGATAATTTTTAAATTTATTGAAAAAAATTATTCTTTTAATTATACTGTTTTTGAATTGAATTTATAGTTTGAAAAATCTTATTTTTTTATATAATTATTTTCTAGGAGAGTGATTTCATTTGAGACAGTATATTATTCGAAGATTTATACAGATTATACCAATAGTTATTGGTATAACAATTGTAACCTTCTTTTTGATTAAAATGTGCCCCGGTAATCCTCTTAAAGCTATGCTTTTTAACCCAGATATTAAACCTGAAGAAAGAGCAAGATTGGAAAGATTATATGGTTTTGATGATCCTGTTTATGTACAATATTTTAAATGGTTAACTAGATTACTAAAAGGAGATTTAGGTTGGTCTTTATATACAAAAAGACCTGTTACAAAACATATATTAGAGAGAATTGGTCCAACAGCTCTTTTAGCAGGAACAACTCTATTTTTAAGTTTTTTAATTGCTATACCCTTTGGTATTTTATCAGCAACAAAACAGTATTCACTTTTAGATTACTCCAGTACTGTAATCATTTTCTTTGGGATGTCTTTACCAATATTTTTCCTTGGTTTAGTAGTTATTTACATTTTTGCTGTGAGATTTGGTATTTTACCAACATCTGGAATGAAAACATTAGGAATACCTTTTAGCATTTGGGACAGAATTAGACATCTCATACTACCCGTATCTGTTTTAACATTCTATCAAATTGCACCTGTTGTAAGATATGTAAGGTCAAGCATGTTGGAGGTAATAAGAGAAGATTATGTAAGAACAGCAAGGGCAAAAGGTATCTCGGAAAGAGATGTTATTTACAAACATGCATTAAGAAATGCTTTAATTCCTATTGTAACTATTTTTGGGTTAAGCATACCTTTCATTTTTAATGGAGCTTTTATAACAGAAACCATTTTTGCTTGGCCTGGTATGGGTAGATTAGCAGTAGGAGCTGTATTTCAAAGAGATTATCCAATACTTATGGGAACTACTCTTGTTACTGCCATACTGGTTTTATTAGGAAATCTTATTGCGGATATATTATATGCTGTAGTTGACCCAAGAATAAGATATAAATGATATTAAAAATAAATTTATTTAAAAATTATAAGTTTATTTAATAATTAGGAGTGTGAAAATTTGGGAAATAATAATGTATTAGAAGGAATTGAAGAGAAAATTGATTATACTGTTGCAAAAAAACCTGTAACTCTTCGTTCTATAATATGGAAAAGATTTAAGAAAAATAAATTAGCTTTAGTAGGATTGATATTAATATCTATTCTTGTAATTGTTGCAATTTTCGCTAACTTTATTGCACCATATCCAGCAACAACAGTTGATTATGCTAATAAAAAATTACCACCTTCTAAAGAACATATCTTAGGAACTGATGAATTAGGCTGTGATGTATTATCAAGACTCATTTATGGTGCAAGAATTTCATTATCTATAGGATTGGTTGCTGTTTGTTTATATGTTTCTATTGGAATATTAATAGGTGCTATTTCAGGTTTTTTTGGTGGCTGGATAGATGCTATTCTTATGAGATTTACAGATGTTATTATCTCATTCCCTTGGTTAGTATTAGTTATTCTTGTGGCTGCAATTTTAGGTCCAAGTATATATAATGTTATGTTAATTATTGGATTAACAGGTTGGAGTACTGTGGCAAGACTTGTAAGGGGTGAATTTCTAAAGCTAAAAGAGATGGAATATACTTTGGCTGCAAGAGGTTTAGGTGCAAATAACTTTAGAATAATATTTACTCATCTATTACCAAATGCATTTGCTCCAGTTTTAGTAGCAGCAACTATGGGAGTAGCTGATGCTATTATAATTGAAGCAGCATTAAGTTTTTTAGGTTTAGGAGTTGTTTTTCCTGATACAAGTTGGGGTCAGATGATGCATGCAGCTCAATCGTTAACAGTATTAAGTAGAATGCCTTGGTTGTGGTTGCCACCAGGAATTCTAATTTCAATTGCTGTTTTGTGTATTAATTTTATTGGTGATGGATTAAGAGATGCATTAGACCCAAAATTAATTCGATAGATTAAGGAGAATTAATGATTATAGGAAATGATGAAATAATAAAAATAAAAGGATTAAAAACTTATTTTCATACCGATGATGGAGTAGTTAAAGCTGTAGATGGTGTTGATTTTGATATTAGAAAAGGTGAAACAATGGGACTTGTAGGTGAATCCGCCTGTGGAAAAACAGTGACCTCTTTCTCCATAATGAGATTAGTTGAATCTCCACCTGGAAAAATAGAAGAAGGGGAAGTCTTATATAAAGGAGAGAATTTATTAAAAATTTCTCAAGAAAAAATGAGGAAAGTAAGAGGAAATGAAATAAGCATGATATTTCAGGAACCAATGACTTCACTTAATCCAGTTTTTACAATAGGAAAACAGCTTTCAGAGGTTTTAATACTTCATCAAAATATGACTGAAAAAGAAGCTTTAGATAAGTCTGAAGAAATGATAAAACTTGTAGGCATTCCAAGACCGAGAGAAATTCTTAAAGGATATCCTCATGAATTAAGTGGGGGAATGAGACAAAGAGTAATGATAGCTATGGCTCTTTCATGTAAACCTGGACTCTTAATAGCAGATGAACCAACAACTGCGTTGGATGTAACTATTCAAGCCCAGATTCTTGAACTGATAAAAGGTCTTCAAGAAAGTATTGGAATGGCAGTTTTATTTATTACTCATGATTTAGGAGTAATTGCTGAAGTTTCAGATAGAGTTGCAGTGATGTATGCTGGTAAAATACAAGAGTCAGGTACATCTGAAGAGATATTTATAGAACATATTCATCCTTATACAGAAGGTTTACTTAAATCTATTCCAATGTTAAATGTGAGAAAGAAAAAGTTAGATGTCATTGAGGGAAGTGTTCCTGACCCTATTAATTTTCCACCAGGTTGTAAATTTCATCCAAGATGTAAATACAAGATTGATAAATGTGAAAAAGAGGAGCCAGAACTCCTGGAAATTAAACCAGGTCATTTTGTAAGATGTTGGGTAAAACAATAATATTTAAAGGAGTTATATGGATAATTTAATTGAAGTTGAAGATTTGGTTAAATATTTTCCTGTAAGAACAGGTGTCTTTAGTAGAATATCTGCATGGGTAAAAGCAGTAGATGGAATTACATTTAATATAAAAAGAGGAGAAACACTTGGTTTAGTGGGGGAGAGTGGCTGTGGAAAAACGACCACAGGAAGATGCATTATAAGATTAATTGAGCCTACTTCAGGAAAAATTATGTATAATGGAGAAGATTTACTCACTGCTACTACAGAAAGATTGTTAAAATTGAGAAAGGAAATGCAAATTATTTTCCAAGACCCATTTGCTTCTCTTAATCCGAGAATGAATGTGGGGAGAATAATTGGTGAAGGACTTGCAATTCAGAAAAAATATAGTAAGTCTGAAATCCAAGATAGAGTAGTTGATTTATTGAAAAAAGTTGGTTTGGAAGTTGACCATATTAAAAGATATCCTCATGAATTTAGTGGGGGTCAGAGACAAAGAATAGGAATTGCAAGGGCTTTAGCGGTAAATTCGAAATTTATTGTTTGTGATGAACCTGTATCTGCTCTTGATGTTTCAATTCAGTCCCAAATTCTTAATTTATTAGACAGACTTCAAGAAGAATTTGATTTAACTTATCTTTTTGTCGCTCATGATTTAAGTGTAGTAGAACATGTAAGTGATAGAGTAGCAGTAATGTATTTAGGTAAAATTGTAGAAATAACCTTTAGGGATGAACTTTATGAAAATCCTATTCATCCTTATACTCAGGCACTACTTTCTGCTGTTCCTGTTCCAGATCCAAGAGTGAAAACTAAAAGGATAATTTTAAAAGGTGATGTCCCAAGTCCAGTTAATGTTCCACCAGGTTGTAATTTTCATCCAAGATGTATGTATCGCAAAGATATATGTACAAAAGATATTCCAGAATTAAGAGATATAAGTGAGGGACACATTGTAGCATGTCACTTTGCTGGAGAATTATAAATAAATCCAATTAATAAATCATCATAAAAAAATATACTTCAAGACAAAACAAAATAATTTTTCTCCTTTTAAAAATTATAAATAGAAATAATAATACAAATACATATCTTAAATAGCTCAGATTACATGAATGAACACACATAATAAATCTATATTAATAAAGTATTTTCCCATTTTCTTAAAAGTAGTTTTATTCTTATTTCTACTTATAATCTGCTCTTTGCTACCACCAGTTTATGAGAAAATCTTTGGTAATCCTGAATTATCGGGAAAATTTTTAGTTGAGGTGGATGAGGGATTCTCTGTTTCAAAAACCATAATTGATAGTTTTAAATCAACTTCATATTCTGTATATAAAGATAAATTAAAAAATTACGAGATTGTATGGATAGATAGAGTTAATGAAAATCTTTGTCTAAAATTTACTAAATTCAATGAGAATCTTAAAACTCTTATACCTGAAACAATTCTAGATTCTAAAAAAAGCTCTTATATAGATTATAAAATTCTTGTTGATGATGCTGGAAAAATTAACATTTTCTACTCATCAATTAATAATGAAAATAGGAGAAATAATTTAAATAACATTACAATTAATAAGGATGGAAAAAACATTTCAAGCCCAGAAACAATTTATGAGGGAAAATACATTGATGATATTAATGTATGTTTTGACTCTCAAAATAATATCTATTTAGTATTTTCAGATATAAAGGAGGGTGTAACAGGTCTATCTGGTATAAAAGTTAGTTCAGATGGAAATATTTCAGATACTTACAAACTATCAGAGATACCTCAAGGAAAAGCAAAGCAACCAAAGTTGCAATTTTTTAATGATAGATTATATATAATTTGGCGAGACATTAGAGAAGACCCTAAGAGACCATTTATATATTTAGGAGTATTTACTCAAGACTTTGAAAAGATTTTTGAAAAAAAAGTTGGCAGAACAATATTGTACACAACTAATATTCAAGCAGTTCATTTTGTTAATGAAAATAGAATTTATATTTTTAGATCAGGTCTTATAACTGAAGAAGATTTAAGTCTTGAAATAGGTGGGCACAAAGACATAATTATGGATATATTTGATTTGGACGGAAAAGATATTACAAGAGGTGAATTTATAACAAGAACATTGAAATGGTCTTACAATCCATACATCTCTTCCAACAAGGATAAAATACACTTAGTCTGGATGGATAACAGAAGAGATAGACTTGAAACTTACTATAAACTAATAAATAAAGATGGTACTATTGTTAAAGATGAGATGAGAGTAAATGACAGGGGTGAAGACACATATCTGCCAAAAGTTTTTCCTTACGAAGATGATTACGCTCAATTCTTTTGGATAGGATTTAATCCCGATCAAACCAGTAAAGTTGTTTATAAAGATAATAAAGATGTAGTTAGAACTAATTTATTTAATAAATTGGGAATTGGAAGTAAAAAAGAGTATTTTTTTGGAATGGGAGGATATCTTTTTTCTCTTATTCTATCTTCCATGATTTCCATTCTAAACATTGGAGCAGTTATTTTAACTTTAATTTTATCTTTAATAATTGTAAATTACTTAGTTTCTAAAATGGCTAAAAGTAGCTTACATATTCTGTTAATTATTTTAATTGTATCTATGATAGCTTCATTTAGTAGATTCTTTTTTCCTGGTATTAAAAATCTCCTTAATGTAGAATTTTTACCTTCTTATACAATCATTGGATACATAATTGCATCCATTTTTACTTTTCTATTTTATAAATTTTTAGATTTTAAAAATCAAATTGTAGCAGAAATTATTATAATAGTATTTTTATGGTTTGTTTTTGAAGGAATCTTCTCAACCTTTCCAGCAATTTTAAGAATCTTTATGTAAAAAAACCTTCTTTCTGCTATTCTAAACTCTCTTCTTTTTTGTCATTCCCTTGTTTTACTTATGATGATAGTAATTATATTTTTTATAATTCTGAAGAGGTTGTGGTTGTCATTGTTTATTGAAGGGTCACTTTTTCGGATCTTTTAAAGAATGAAACAAATGCTATTGCAGAAATTAGGTAAAAAAAGAAACATATCCACTTGCAATACCCCTTTCTTCACCTGGGACAGTCTCCATAACAAAGTTGCTATATATTGGGCCTGACATATTCATTAAAGCTTGTCTTATTACAAAGAAAATAGTTACTAATGTTAAATTTGGAACTAATGCAAATTAATCAAAAAATTTTGTAAAATTTTACAATTTTAAGATATTTACTTTATGTCATTCCTTCATTTTACCCAGGACGGTGTCTGAATGATATAAAAAGATTAAAAAATCTAATACAGAGAATATTTTATTGAATAATTTTTTTAATGTTTTATATTTTAAAATTTTTAAAAATAGTTTACAATTGTAAAATGTTTTTGTTGAGATTGTTTTTAAAATTAGAATTATAATACTTAATTAGATTATTTTAAAGTCAAAATAATAATTTATAATCAATGTGAATATATAATTTATAATCAATAAGGAGTTACTAAAAAATGACTACTTTGTCAACTGTAATAATCATAATTCATTCTGTAATTTGTTTAGCTTTAATTCTTCTGATTCTTCTTCATGCTGGAAAGGGTGGAGGAATGTCAGCTACATTTGGTGAGATTTTAGGCCCAGTTACTAGCTCAAGTATTGTCGAAAAGAATTTAAATAGGATAACAGTTGCCACATCAATAATATTCGCCATTACCACAATACTATTGAATGTAATATTAAGATAAAAAAATATTATTATTCAAAATAATATTATTCAATATTATACTCAGATAAAAATTAGATAATATAAGAGGAATTGTTGTTTTAAATTTTAAGAAATATTTAAGCAATTTTAATTGTGAAGTATATTCTAATTGTAAAAAAAAGTAATAAATTTATGAATTTATTAAAAAAAAATATATTTACCGCATCAATAATTTTTCTAATAATATTTCTCTCTATCTCAATTATAGGATGTCCTTACTTAAAACAATCATTAGTTGAAGAAACTAAAATTGAGGAAATGACAGCAAGTGAAGAAGAAATGGAAGTAGAAGAAACAACTCCTGTACTGGAAGAGGGACCAGTAACTCTCATGCTTAATGTGGGTAAAGAGCCTGAAACTGCAGATCCTGCATTTGTAACAGATACCACTTCATTACAATTAGTCGAGAGTATTTTTCTGGGTCTAACAGGTTTGGATGAGGATAGTAATGTAATTACTGAATTAGCTACTGAATGGGAGCTATCTAATGATGGTTTTACATGGACCTTTAGTATAAGGGATGATATTACATGGGTTAGATATAATTGTTCAACAAATCAGGTAGAGCAAGTTTTGGATGAATATGGAAATCCAATTCCAGTTACAGCTAATGATGTTGTATATGGAGTAAGAAGAACTCTAAACCCAGTAACTGGTTCAGATTATGCTTATGTTTTGTATGCATTAAAAAATGGAGAAGCAGTTAATACTACTGAAGAGGAAATAATACCTGAACTTTTAGAAACCATTGGTGTTGAAGCAGTTGATGATTATACTGTGAAATTCACTTTGGAGCATAAAGCTCCTTACTTCCCAGGAATTGTAAGTATGTCAATTTGTAAACCATTACCTCAAGAAGTTATTGAATATCGCAAAGAGAAATGGATTGAGCCATGTTATATATATTCAAATGGTCCTTATGTAATGACTGAATGGGTTCATGGTAACCATTATACATTAGTAAAAAATCCATATTATCCTGATGCAGATAAAGTACAGATTGAAAAGATAATCGCATATATGGTTGAGGACGAATATTCAGCATTTGACATGTATAAGAATAATCAGTTGGACATCTGCAATGTTCCTATTTCAGAAATAAATAAAATAAAATCAGATAAAGTTCTAAAGGAGGAATTAACTATTATCCCAGTACCTGATACTTATTACTATGGATTTACTAATAACAAACCTCCATTTGATAATCATTTAATCAGAAAGGCATTTTCAGCAGCAATTGACAGACAAACTCTTATAGATACAGTATTAGACGGTAAACATATACCAGCAAACTCTTTTGCTCCTACAGGTATTTTTGGCAATGTTGCTGGCGATCCAGATGTGGGAATAACATATGATCCAGAAAAAGCAAAAGCATATTTAGCTGAAGCTGGATATCTAGATGGTGAAGGTTTCCCTGAGGTAATCCTAATGCACAATGAAAGTGAGCATCATAAAAAAATAGCTGAAGCGATAGTAGTTATGTGGAAGGAAGTATTAAATGTTGATGTTAAAATAGAAACTCAGGAATTGATGGAATATCTTAAAACTCTACAGAAGGATACTCCCTTAGAAGATATGCCACATATTTGGAGACTATTTTGGTTTGCTGATTATCCTGATCAAAATAACTGGGTACATGAAATATTTAACAATGAAGCTGGAACTAATAGGTTAAGAAGAGGATGTTCAGATCCAATTTGCACTGAGGTAAAAGAGTTAGAATTTGACAAATTAACCAGGGAAGCTAGTATAGAACAAGATCCTAAGAAAAGAAAAGAACTTTATAAACAGGCAGAATATCAGCTAAATAATGTTGAGACTGCAATTGTACCAATTTACTTTGACACGATAGTAACTTTAACTAAACCTTGGGTAAATCGTACCATTAAGACTGTAGGCCAACAAGATTTTTATCTATGGAATATTGATTTGGATACAAAGAGAAAAATCATAGAGGAATGATTGATTGCTTTAAAATAAAAATATTCAAAAGAGTTATGAATAATTTAAGAAGATTTTTTATAATATTTATGCCTATACTTTTAATCACTTATAGTTTTTCTTCTATTGGATGCAACCAAATAGAGAGAATAAGAAAAAAAATTTATTTGGAAGAAAAAAAAATTACAGAAATTCCTTTGGAATCAACAAAAATATCTGAAGAATTAAAGCTTGAGTCTGAGCAAATTCTAAATTTATGTTTTAATGAAGAACCAATAACAATTGATCCAAATTTAGCTAATAGCAGAGCTTCTATTAATATAATTAATCAAATTTTTGTTGGTCTTACAAAGCTTGAGCCAGATTTGTCTGTTTCACCCTGTATTGCTGAAAATTGGGAAATTTCAGATGATGGAACTATTATTACATTTACAATAAGAGAGGATGCTTATTGGACTAATGGTGATCATATTACAGCACATGATTTTGTTTATTCATGGAAAAGAACGCTTTCCACAGAAATTAACTCTCCCTATGCTTACCTATTTTTTGATATAGAAGGTGCTAAAGAATTTCGTAAAGGTGAATTAGATTCAGCTGCTCTTGGCATCGAGGCTAAAGGTGATAATGTATTAGAAGTTAAATTGAGAGGTCCTGTTAATTATTTTACTTATATAACCTCTACCTGGATAACAAAGCCAGTTCCTGAATCTGTAGTTGAAAAATATAAGGAAAATTGGACAAATATTAAGAATTTAGTAACAAATGGTCCTTTTATTTTAAAAAATTGGGAACCTGATGAAAAGATTGTTTTGAAAGCAAATCCTAATTATTTTGAAGGTTCACCAAAACTTAACACTATCAATATATTTTTAAGCAAGGATAAATATACAGAATTATCTGTTTATGAGGAGGGGAAGATAGATGGAACTTGGGGATGGCAATCTGGAATTCCATCCGATAAGTTGGAGGAAATTATTTCTACCCCTTTAATTAAAAGTCAGTTATTAACTGAACCAAGACTTTCAACTTATTACTTAGGTTTTAATACTAAGCATGAACCAGGTAATAATCCACTAATTAGAAAAGCAATAGCATTAGCTATAAATAAGAATGAATTGAAAAATAATATATTTTGGAAAAATCAGACAGTAGCAAATCAATTTATCCCACCTCAAGTTTTAGGACATGATGAAACAATAGGAATTGATTTTGATGTTGAGAAAGCAAAAAAAATTCTTGTTGAAGCTCTTCAACCAGCTGATGAAAGCTCAAATAATAAAGGGATTAGACCTTTAAAATTTGTTTATGAGGAGTCAGAGGAGAATGAGATATTAGTTAAATCTATAAAGAGTATGTTATCTAAAAATTTAAATTTAGAAGTTGATTTAATTGAAATGGATTCTGAAACATATTTTGATACAATCCATGACATATATGGAAGTACTATAGTTATTGATATGTATCTAATGGAAAAGATACCTGATTATCCTCATGTAAGTAATTGGTTATTTACAGAATTGCATAGTAGATCACCTAACAATTATACTGGGTGGAAAAATGATGAATTTGATGAATTGGTAACAAATGCTGTGATATTTAGTGATTTGGACAAACAGGTCGAATTATATAAAAAAGCTTCAAAAATTGCTTTTGGTGATAAAAGTGATGAAGATAAGTATCCAGGTGAGTTCCCAATAATTCCATTATATTATGGCTCAAGAAATATTTTAATTAGACCATGGGTGAAAGGTTATCAATCCAATCCTTTTACAGGTCCATATTTTTACACAGTCTGGATTGAAAAATAAATCAATACAAAATTATTTTGATATAATTAATTTGTGTCGGAGTGGCGGAATTGGTAGACGCTCAAGGTTGAGGACCTTGTGAGTGAGTAGCTCGTGGGGGTTCAAGTCCCCCCTCCGACACCACTTTTATAATGAAACTTTTTAATAAACATTAAAAAAATTTTTGTTAAATATTCGATAGAAAAATTATTTAATAAATAAATTTTCTATTAAATATAGAAAGGATAACTTAGAATAAATATGTATGAAGATTATAAAAATGAGGTTATTTTCTGGGCTCAAAAAGCTGAGAAATTAGGTTTGGTTGTCCCAACAACTGGTAATTTTAGTTTAAGGGATAGAGAAACAGGATATATTTTTGTTACTCCTCATGGAGTACTCAGGGAATTTTTAAATCTACAGGATATTGTAGTTTTAGATATAAATGGAAATAAGATTGAGGGTAAAAATAAACCATCATATGAGACTCCCATTCATTTAAAAATTTATAAAAATAGGGAGGATATCTTTGGAATTGCTCATACGCATTCTCCATATGCTGCATGCTTTGCTGTACTTAAAAAGAGTATTCCTCTTATACATATTGAGACATTCTTTTCAGTAGGAGGAGATATTCCAGTTGTTGATTTTGCACTTCCTGGTTCAGAAGAATTGGCAAAAAAATCACTTAAAAAACTTTCTAATAGATCAGCAGTTCTTTTAGAAAGTCATGGAGTTTTAACAATAGGCTCTTCATTATCGAATGCAGTTTTAATTGCGATATTAGTAGAAGAATCAGCAAAAATTTATCATAAAGCTCTTCAGGTAGGTGAACCTAAAATTCTATCAGATAAGCAAGTAAGAGCTTTAGAAAAGATATTAAAGGAAAGCTCTTCTGAATGACAACCAGGAGCTTGCTCGGAACAGGCTGTGCAATCTCATTTAAATTTATTATTTTTAACATTTTGTAATTGTGACAAAAGATAATACAATATATTGATTCTTTAAATTTTACTGATATAATTAATAAATTAATTAATAAAATAAAATAAATTATATATAATTTATTTTATCGATAATTAATTAAAATAGGAGGAGTTATGGATCCTGAAAGAGATAAAGCTTTTGTTGAAGAAGCATTTAAAATAATTGAAAAAGGCAAAGAAAAAGGGATAATTTTTAGATTATTGGGTTCAATTGCAGTAAAAAATCATAGTCCAAAATATAGGTATCTATATGATGAAATGAAGAGACCACTTACAGATATAGACTTAATGACATATGGAAAATTTAGAGAAGGAATGAAAAAATTTTTTAAGGATTTAGGTTATGAACCAATAAGCCCGATATTTTTTGCATTGTATGGTAAAAAAAGACAAATCTACTGGAGTGATGAGAAAAAATGGCAAGTAGATATCTTTTTTGATGAGTTAGATATGTGTCACAAGGTTGATTTTAGAAACAGATTGGAATTAGATGACCCTACTATCACTTTAACTGATATATTATTAGAAAAGATGCAGATAGTAGAGATAAATCCAAAGGATATCAAAGATACTAGTATAATGTTACTTGAGCACGATGTTGGGGATAAGGAAGAAGAAACAATAAACATGAACTATATATCTAAGCTTCTGGCAAAAGATTGGGGATATTATTATACAGTGACAACTAACCTTAAAAAAGTTAAAAATTTTCTGGGTGAATTCGAATCTTTGACGGATGAAAATAGCAAAATAGTTACAGATAGAATTGATAAAATACTTGAAAGAATAGAAGATGAACCTAAAAGCTTGAAATGGAAAATAAGGTCTAAGGTTGGTACAAAGAAAAAATGGTATAAAGAAGTTGAGGAAGTAGGGAGGGGTTAAAAATGGCAAGAACTAAATTTATGTTTGCAACAGACTTACATGGTTCAGAAACTGTTTGGAGAAAGTTTCTGAATACAGCAAAGATTTATGACCTGGATGCTTTAATACTTAGTGGAGATATGACTGGTAAAATAATGGTACCAATAATGAAAAGGGATCATGGGAAATATACCTCACATCTTTTAGGAAGAGAGTATGTTTTATCAGAAGAGGAATTACCTGAATACGAAAAAAAAGTAAGAATGACTTCTTATCTTCCATATAGAACTACAAGTGAAGAAAGTATCAGGATAGGGAACGATGAAGAATACAGGGAAAATCTATTTGAGAAATTAGAATGTGATATTGTTGAACACTGGCTTACATTAGTATCAGATAGAGTACCTGATAAGTGCAAAGTTATTATAAGTCCTGGAAATGATGATAAGTTTGCTATTGATGAAGTAATCAAGAAAGATCCAAGAATAACATTTGGTGAGGAAGAAGTTGTTGATTTAGATGGGGAACATGAGGTTCTATGTTTTGGCTGGACAAATCCCACCCCATTTGATTCTCCAAGAGAATGCTCAGAGGAAGAGATGGAGGAGAAATTGGAGAAAGTAGTAGCTAAAGTTAAGAATATAAAGACTGCTGTATTTTGCATCCACTGCCCACCATATGATTCTTATCTTGATTATGCACCAATGGTAGATAAAGATTTAAATATAATAATTGTAGGTGGTAAACCTCGCGAGATACCAGTAGGAAGTCATACTGTTAGAAAAATTATTAAAAAATACCAACCATTAGTAGGACTTCATGGACACATTCATGAAAGCCCAGGATATATAAAAATTGGTAAAACTGTATGTTTCAATCCAGGGAGTGAATATGGAGAGGGTATATTTAAAGGTTATCTAGTAGAAATTGAAGGTGGTAAAATACTTAGACTTCAGAGAGTAGAAGGTTAATTTAGTTTGAAATTAATTTTGAAACTTCACTTCTAAAATCTTTTGGATTAAGTCTTAAATCAGAGACTGAGATTTCAATATAATCATCTTTATAGATATCATTTATATATAATCTTAAAGAAGTTTTTCCTAAACCACTATAATACAAAGAGATAAATTTAAAATCTTTCCATTTTGAGGATATTTTTTCCTTACCAATTTCTAAAATAAAACTTTCTTTGTCATAACTAAAGGTGGGATGATATTTAAGTCTATAATACAAATAGGACACAATAGCAGCTAAAATTAGCTCTATTGTTAAAATCCACCACTCTACAATTATAATCTTTGTGAATAAGAAATTTGTAATAATTCGTAATGTCACTATAAGAATAAAAAAGATAGAGAATGATTTTCCTAAATCTCCAAAATTTATTTTTGATATTTTCTTCATTAGAATTTCGAAATAGTTTTATTTCTTTATAAGAAGTTTTTAATTTTTTTTGTACAATATGTTTAAAAGGATATATTATAAATAATCGCTAAAATTTTAAAATAGTTTTAATTTTTCTTCCTATAACTGAATTATTAGTTAAAATATTTTTAGTATTTAAGTCTACTAAAGCAATACCAATATTAGAAAGGTCATTTTTTTCAACCCACTTTATTATTCTTTGATTAAATTCACCCTCTTTTGGGATGATAAGCCAGGACCATTTTACATTGTTCTTCTTCATCATTTTGGATATTTCTCTAAGTAATATTTCTAGTTTCTCTTTTTTAATATATGAATTTATTTCTGAAGGATATACAAAACATGACACCAAATAGTTTGGCATGGCCAAGTAAGCAAATAATCTCGAGAGTAAAAATCCTTTACTTCTTGTTTGCCCTCTAACAACTAATGGAAAAACAAAATTATCAAGTGGATAGTTTATAAATGATTCATTGAACTCAGCAATCCACTTCCCCCTTCCTTTAATCAATTGATTTTCTATTTTATCTATAAAGTCTCTCAAATCAATTACTCTTTTCATATATTTTCCATTTTTTTTGTAGTTCCTTCGCTTCATTTAGATCTTGTCCTGAGTATAACGAGAGAAAACTGTTTAACACGACCTTACTTTATATATTAAATATGTTATTTTATTCCTATTTATCTATTTATTATAATATGTAAACTACCCTCAGCTAACGCAGAGGGCTTCCTGTGAGTATCTATCTTCTATTAATAATGCCTTTCATCCCCCAGTTATCGCAAAGGGACTTCTTGGCTATGGAGTTAAATGATAATCAGCTCCTACTTAGAGCAGGAGCTGATATATCAATCTATGGCAATACTACATTAACAAAATCCAGAAATTTTAGTCTGGAGGAATTTCTGTAAATATTGTGGTTAGATCAACACCTGTTGCCTTGGCTTTATTACTGTAGTAAAGATAAATTCCCAAGCCCAAAAGAATTAGGAAAATAGAGAATAAGAATGGCATTGCAGAAGCCAGATTCTTAATTCCAAAAAGGTTCCATCCATGAGGATCAGTAGCGAATATCCAGAACGCAATAAGATTTCCTATTATTGCCAGTCCTGCAATTATTTGTGTAACTGTTTTACTTGCTCTGAATGGTGACCTCTCAAATATATCGGGCTTTCTTATGGGGAACATGAATGCTGCAATGCACACAACTAAGAAGAATATTGTATCCCATAAGTCAGTTGCTGCAATAGCTCCACCTGGATTTATAATACTGTGAATGAATTTGCCTAAATACAACCCCTTTTCTCCAAAAAAGTCAGCCTCAGCAGCACAACCAAATAGAGAAACAAGTGACACAAAAATAATTGCATTAACTGGTGAATGCCATTTCTCATTAACTTTTGCTAATTTATCAGGTAGAACTCTATCAAAAGCCATAGCAAATATCATTCTTGAAGAAGTCAAGATAAATGGTGGAATATCATTAGCAACCCATAAAGCAGCAAATAATACCAATAGGAACATGAATGCTCTTGGAAGTCCAAATCCAGAAGCTGAAATTGCAGCAACAACTGGCATCCATCCGCCAATTTTTTCTAATCCAGCAGCTGCAAAATCTCCTCCTCCAAAATTAAGAAATCCAATAGCTGACATCAATGAGAAATCTCCAACCTTTCCAGCCATCATTGCAGCTCTTGCCATAAGAGTTGAAATGGTCATGTATATACCAATGATTACTAATCCAGATGTGAACATAGCTCTTGGTAGAGCTTTGTGTGCTTCCTTTACTTCACCAGCTATAAATGAGGCAGCGGCATAACCAATATAAGCCCAATAAGCCGCTAACATTGCACTTCCAACCGCTTTCCAATAAGTATTTCCTGCTGCTACATCT
>Ga0180009_10003696_pt1 | contig 17277 bp, 12 predicted proteins | sample OS_PC_MetaG_FD_123537 | JGI IMG/M metagenome (GOLD analysis project Ga0180009, IMG submission 123537) | Groundwater microbial communities from the Aspo Hard Rock Laboratory (HRL) deep subsurface site, Sweden - OS_PC_MetaG | ecosystem: Environmental > Aquatic > Deep subsurface > Groundwater... | reverse complement strand
GCGAATACACCTTCTCTCGGCATTATGCAGTCTCCTGCCTGGTAAAAAATAGCGCATTTTTGTTTGCACTCTTTTCCAATCTGGGTGATTTCGACAATGGCTTTATCTCCAAGCCTGAGTTTTGTTCCGACAGGAATATTTATCCAGTCTATTCCAGTTGTTGCAATGTTTTCTGCAAAATCGCCGAATGTGACATCAAGCCCACGGTTTCGGGCTTTTTCTATGCTTTCCGATGCAAGAAAACATACCTGCCTGTGCCATTTGCCTGCGTGAGCGTCACCTTTTATTCCATGATCCGCTATAAGCTCGGCTTCCTGCACGCTGATTTTTTTTGTACCTTTTTTCCTGCTGGTTGCAATCGATACTATTTTCATAATAAATTCGAGGTTATAAACATTTTAGAAGTTCTAACAAACAGTCATTCCATTCACTGGAACCCCTGAACCCTTGACCCCTTGAATCCTCATTGGATCACCGACTCTTTTTTCAGGTGATCCTTATAGACTGTTTGTGCATGTACATGCATCAGGTGTTCTATACTCCCTGATGATGGCATTTACAAGCAGTATGATAAATATCATTGCGGCAATTATTTCTACCTGTAACGGAATCAATTCCGCTGTTTTGCCGATAGATGCTTTTGCAGAAATATTGAGACCTTTATAAAGTAAATCCGTCAAAAAACCAAATAAAAGGGCACATCCTGAAATAGAAAAAAGATATATCAAAAGGGCTTTTTCCCCAAGCATTTTATACACCATGCTAAGGGATGCTATATTTGTTGCCGGTCCGACAAGCAGGAAAACAAGCGCTGCTCCCGGGTTAAGACCTTTTAAAACAAGCGCGGCGGCTATAGGGGTTGAGGAGGTGGCGCAGACATACATAGGAATGCCGCTAATCAGCATTACAAACATGGCAAGAAAGTCATTTCCTAAATAGGATTCAATCATATTATCAGGTACTAAATATGATATTAAGCCTGCAATCAATAAACCGATTACAAACCATTTCCCGATATCTCCGAGAAGATCTATAAAGGCATATTTCAAACCGCCGTATATTCTTGAAGATTTAATGAACCCCAAATTTTGTTTTGGAAAAGATGTTGTTTTGCTGCAGCAGATATCTTGAGTTGCACTTAACGGCAATTCATTTGATGCTCCCGGTTTTCCGATGAAATTTTCCAACAATCCCGCAGTAACTGCCGAAATGAATGCAACCACAGGACGTATGATTGCCATCAAAGGATCCATCAGCGCATAAGTCAAGGGTATTGAATCGACTCCTGTTTCAGGTGTTGATATTAAAAATGAGAGAGTTGCGCCGTTGTTTGCACCTTGCTTTTTCAAACCGGTTGCCACAGGGACGACTCCACAGGAACAAAGAGGTATCGGGATTCCGATAAGAGCCGATAAAAAGACCGGGCGAACCTTACCTTTTCCAAGATAACGTCCGATCGTCTCAGTTTTGGAATATGCGTAAATAAATCCGGCGCAAAATAACCCGAAAAGCATGTATATTGAAGAATCAAGAAACATATCCCAGGAAGATCCGAGTATACTAAGTATGGCAGTCATAATAATAATCCTTTAGTACATGGTAACAAACTTGTATTCCGATACATGGTCCATGCTCTGTTTTATAATGGAGCTGACATGTTCATCAGCAAGCCTGTAATAGACTATTTTTCCTTCTTTCCGGAATTTGACAATTTTTAACATCCGAAGTATTTTCAACTGGTGTGAAGTCGCCGATTCGGATAAATTACAGACAGCGGCAATATCACATACGCAAAGCTCGCAGGCTGAAAGAGCAAAAACAATCTTTAGTCTTGTTTGGTCGCCAAGAGCTTTAAATATTTCAGCAAGAGGACCGAGGATATAGGGTTTCGGCAACAGATCCGAAGCAATCCTGACCTTTTCAACATGTATTATCTTTTCCTGACAGAAATCCATTTCTACCTCCAAATGTATGAACATCTGTTCATATGTCAAGTTATTAATCATTTGTCAACTGTGATTTTTATTTCTGCCCGGAACTTGTTTATTGTAAAAATATTCAATGTATTAGAGGTTGTACGATTAATTGCATTGATTTTCATACGGCTGGATAATGTGTTCAATATCCATGGTATTCGAGATAAATTGGTCCGGATAAAGGCTTCTGAAACCGAATTCCAGCACCAGTTTCAGAGTGCAGGGGATCGGGATACCTTACAACGTGCATTAATTTTGGCATGCTCACACCCCTCGGAAGCTGTTGCCCGATAGGATGCCCTGATCGCAACATTAATTTAAATCCGTAAAATAACAGGATATACCGCTTGACAATGGTTCATCGAATGGTATAAAGGTTGTTTCGTAACCGGTCCGCTTTTTAACGAACCGATGCGCATATCGGACGATATTGATTCCCCAAAGCGGTGTGGCGGGAGGTGATCTGAATGCCCCAGATATTTGACAACATCGAGAAGCATCTATTGACGGCTCTGTCTGCGGCGATGGGGTTGTCAGAGAGGGCTGATTTTTGCGTGGGCTACTTTAATCTGCGGGGCTGGCGGCAAGTTGATGCCTTCGTTGAAAAATGGGCCGGCGGCGACGGCCAATGTTGCAGGCTTCTGGTCGGCATGCAGCAGATGCCCCAGGACCAGCTCCGATCGGCAATGGGTCTCTTGAAGATCGATGATCAAATAGATCAGTCAACGGCCGTCGTTCTGAAGCGAAGGCTCGCACAGGACTTCCGGGACCAGCTCATGGTCGGTCTTCCAACCAATGAAGATGAAGCGGGTCTTCGCCGACTCGCCCTCCAAATTACCACCGGCAAGCTCGTGGTCAAACTGTTTCTCCGGCACCCGCTCCACGCCAAGCTGTACCTACTTTTCCGCCAGGACCCGCTCAATCCCAAGATCGGCTACTTGGGAAGCAGCAACCTCACGCTCGCCGGCCTGTCAAAACAGGGAGAGCTGAATGTTGATGTGCTCGATCACGATGCCTGCGATAAACTGGCCAGGTGGTTCGAGGATCGCTGGAGCGACCGGTTTTGCATGGATATCTCCAAAGAACTGGTCGAGATCATTAACAATAGCTGGGCGCGTCCGGAGCCGATTCCGCCCTACCATATCTATATCAAGATGGCCTTTCACCTGTCACAGGAGGCCAGATCCGGTCTTACTGAATTTCGGATTCCCAGCGATTTTGGCAATAAACTATTCGAATTCCAGATCGCTGCCGTCAAGATCGCCGCCCATCATCTCAACAAGCGCGGCGGCGTCGTGATCGGCGACGTGGTCGGGCTTGGCAAAACGCTTATGGCCACAGCTCTCGCGCGTATTTTCGAGGATGATCACGGGGTCGAGACGCTCATCATCTGCCCAAAGAACCTGGTCAGGATGTGGGAGGATTACCGGCAGCAATACCGCCTGCGCGCCACGGTTTTATCAATTACCCAGGCACAGCGCAAACTCCCCGACCTGCGCCGCTTCCGACTGGTGGTGATCGACGAAAGCCATAACCTTCGCAACCGCGAGGGGAGCCGATATCGGGCCATTGCCGAGTATATCAGCGCCAACGACAGCCGTGTCATCCTGCTGTCAGCCACGCCGTATAACAAGACCTATCTCGACCTGTCCAACCAGCTTCGATTGTTCATCGACGAGCACAAAGACATCGGCATCCGACCGGAAAAGTTCATACGCGAAAAGAGCGAGAACGAACTGCTGCGAATGCAGATTCCTGTCCGTTCGCTGGCGGCTTTCGAGAAAAGCACCCATGCCGACGATTGGCGGGACCTGATGCGTCTATATCTGGTTCGCCGCACACGCAGCTTTATCCAGGAAAATTATGCCAAATATGATCCCGATCGTAAGCGGAAATATTTGGAGTTCGCCGACGGGTCACGATCATATTTTCCGGATCGGGTTCCCAGAACGGTGCCGTTCACCATCAATGACAAAGACCCGAATGATCCTTATGCGCGGCTCTTTTCGGATGATGTGGTTCGTGCGGTCAACGATCTGACGTTGCCCCGCTATGGCTTGGGCAATTACCAGAAGCCATCGCCTCACAAACCGCCCACACCGGAAGAAGCCAGGGTGCTGGCTGATCTGTCACGGGCCGGCACCCGTCTCAAGGGTTTCTGCCGCATCAACCTCTTTAAGCGACTTGAGAGCAGCGGTCATGCCTTTATCCTGTCCGTGGAGCGTCACATCCTGAGAAACTTTATCTTCCTGCATGCCATTGAAAAAGAATTACCCCTTCCTATCGGCACCCAGGACATCGGCCTGCTTGACACCTGGGCAAACGATCAGGACAGCGAGCTGTGGGAACCGGCAATTGAAAACGATGACAACGGCGAAGCCGGCGATCCTTCCGGACGTTTGATGCAGGCCTTGACCGAGAAAGATTTCCGGGATCGGGCGGCCGAGGTTTACAACACCTACTTTGCCCATTTCAGGCGACGCTTCAAATGGCTGCAGCCGGAGCTGTTTGATGATGCGCTGAGAAAGGATCTGAAAAACGACGCCAGCGCGCTCATGGCGGTCCTCGAGCGTGCCGAAGCGTGGGATGCCGAAAGGGACACCAAGCTCCAGGCCCTTCTTTCTCTGCTCACCCGACGTCATCCAATGAACAAGGTGCTGGTATTTTCGCAGTTTGCCGACACGGTTGACTACCTTGAAACGCAATTGAAGGCGCGCGGCATATCCTCCCTGGCCGGTGTCACAGGCAATACGGAAGACCCGACGGGCATGGCCTACCGCTTCAGCCCGGTGAGCAATGACAGGCGCAAGCAAGTCAAGCCGGAAGACGAGCTGCGTATCGTGCTGGCCACGGACGTGCTCAGCGAAGGGCAGAATCTTCAGGACTGCGCCGTCATCGTCAACTACGACCTGCCGTGGGCCATCATCAGGCTGATCCAGCGCGCCGGCCGCGTGGACCGCATCGGCCAGCAGGCCGACACAATTCTCTGCTACTCCTTTCTGCCCGCCGATGGGGTGGAACGGATCATCCGACTTCGCGCACGCGTTAGCCGGCGATTGCAAGAGAACGCCGAGGTAGTCGGCACCGACGAAACCTTTTTCGAAGACCAGGATGACGATCAGGCTGTACGCGACCTTTTCACCGAAAAAGCCGGCATCTTCGACGGAGAGGAAGACACCGAGGTGGACCTGGCCTCCTACGCCTACCAGATCTGGAAAAACGCCATCGACAGAAAACCCGATCTGGAAAAGACCATTCCTGCGATGCCCAACGTCGTCTATTCAACGAAACAGCACAAAAAGACCGGCGATCAGCCCGAGGGTGCGCTGGTGTATCTGCGCACCGCCGAAGGAAATGACGCCCTGGCCTGGATAGACAAAGAGGGCAACAGCGTCACGGAGTCGCAGTATGCCATCCTGAAAGCCGCTGAGTGCGGCCCCGAAACGGCTCCCCTGCCACGTCATGACCGCCATCACGAAATGGTCGCCAGTGGAGTAAAGCTCATCATCGAAACGGAAAAGTCTGTGGGCGGCCAGCTCGGCCGGCCCTCAGGCGCTCGCTTCCGCACTTATGAGCGCCTCAAGGCCCATGCACAATCCTTCAAAGGAACTCTTTTCGAGGACCCGGAACTGCATAAAGCCGTTGAGGACATCTACAGGTATCCCCTGCTTCAGGCGGCCACCGACACTCTCAACCGGCAACTGAAGAGCGGCATCAGCGACGAGGCCCTTGCCGAGTTGGTCATTTCGCTGCGTCAGGACGCCCGTCTTTGCCGTGTGACCGAAGACATGGAAACGACTGAACCGCAGGTGATCTGCTCCATGGGCCTGCGCAAGCCGGATGAAGGAGCCGCCCCGTGAAGATCGATGCCGCCGCCGTACGAAAGTGCCTCAAGTCCTTTGATTTTGCGACGCTGTTCCGCGAGCATCTGGGCTGGGATAATCACAATGCCCAGATAGATATTCCTGTAGATGGCACCACCATTCGGCTTACCGCCGTTGCTCAAAAGCGCGGTTTCGTCGCCTTTCTCTGCCCATCAATTCCCGACCGGCCCACACGTCTTAAAATAGACCACAAGGTCACCAAGTCCGTACACGAGCATTTTGTTATCTACACCGACCAGGCCAAGGGCCGTCAGGTCTGGCATTGGGTCCGCCGCGAGCCGGGCAAGCCTCTGGCCAGCCGGGACCACCGCTTCGACATCGCCCAGTCCGGAGACCCGCTCATCCAGCGGCTCGATCAGATCGCCGTCAGCATGGTTGAGGAGGAGGCCATCACGGTTGTGGACGTTGCCGGCCGGGTCAGGGCCGCTCTGGACGTGGACAAAATCACCAAAAAGTTCTACGACCGCTTCAAGGCCGAACACGCGGCCTTTCTCAAGCTGATCACGGGCTTTCCCGGACCAATCATAGTCAACGGGAAGAAAGAACCCCATCCCGATCATGCGTGGTACACGTCGCTGATGCTGAACCGCCTGATGTTCGTGTACTTCATCCAGAAGAAAGGCTTTCTTGACGGCGATACCGATTATCTGCGCAACCGTTTGAAGATGGTCCAAAATGTCCGGGGCAAGGACAAATTCCAGACATTCTACCGTTATTTTCTGCTTCGGCTGTTTCACGAGGGCCTGGGGAGATCGCCCTCCGAGCGCAAATTGGATGCGGCCATGGGAAAGCTTCTGGGCAAAGTCTCCTTCTTAAACGGCGGGTTCTTCGAGGTTCATCAGCTTGAAGAGCAAAATCCCGATATCGATATTCCGGACAAGGCATTTGAGGGACTCTTTGCCTTCTTCGAGGATTACCGCTGGCATTTAGATGAGCGACCGCTTCGTGCCGACAACGAAATCAACCCCGACGTGGTAGGCTATATATTCGAAAAATACATAAACCAGAAGCAGATGGGGGCCTATTACACCAAGGAAGACATTACCGAATACATCAGCAAAAACACCCTCATCCCTTTCCTTTTCGACGCCGCTGAAAAGAAATGCCCCATCGCTTTTGCACCCGACGGTTTTCTGTGGAAACTGCTCCGCGATGAGCCCGACCGCTATATCTACCCGGCGGTCAAACACGGTGTAATCCGCGATGACGGTTCCATTGCACCGGAAAGTGAGCTGCCCGATTTCGTTCAAACCGGCATGAATGACCCCAGGGCGCGTATGCACGACAAACGCTACAACCTTCAGCAGACCCCAGCCGGTGATCCTCTGCGCTTGGTTACCGAGACCTGGCGGGAATACGTCTGCCGCCGTACCCGCTGCCTGGAGATCCGGGAAAAGCTGAGGAAGGGTGAAGTCCACCAAATCAACGACCTCATCACCCTTAACTTGGACATCTGGCAGTTCGCTCGAGATGCCATCGTCACCAGTGAAGGTCCGGAACTGCTCCGCGCCTTCTGGCAAGCCATTGCCGGCAAAATCCCGGAGAAGTCAACCGAGAAGTTCGAAACAGGCATAACCGTGCTCGACCCCACCTGCGGCTCTGGCGCGTTTCTCTTTGCCGCCCTGCGCATCCTCGAAACACTCTACAGCGACTGCCTGGAACGTATGGCTCGCTTCATCGAGGATATCGAAAACAAGCCCCATCATCCCAAGCAGTTCACAGATTTCAAGGAGGTCCTGGCCCAGATCGGCAAGCACCCCGGCGAACGTTATTTCATCCTTAAATCCATCATTATCAACAACCTTTTCGGCGTGGACATCATGGCCGAGGCGGTGGAGATCTGCAAACTGCGCCTGTTTCTCAAACTCATGGCTCAGGTGGAAACAGCGGAGCAGATTGAGCCCCTGCCCGACATGGACTTCAACATCCGCACCGGCAACACTCTGGTGGGGTATGCCACGGAGGGCCAAGCCCGCAAGGCGTTCACTGAAAAAGCTGCCGGGAAGCATAAACAGGCAACGCTGCTTTTCGGAGAGACGGTGGATGCCTACCGGCGATTTGAGGAAGATCTGCTGATCGTCGAAAAGATCTTTCAGCAGTTCAGAGCCCAGCAAACCACCCACGGAGGCAGGGTTACCCACAAGGACAAACAAGATCTTCGACAACGGTTGGAAAATCTTGACACCGAATTGGACCGTTACCTGGCCTCCGAATACGGCATCGCGGCCGGCAGCTACAAGTCCAAGGCCACTTACGAGGAGGCCTTTTCCAAGTGGAAGGACAGCCATAAACCATTTCACTGGTTTGTGGAGTTTTATGGGATTATGCATAGTGGTGGGTTTGATGTAATTATCGGGAATCCGCCGTATGTCGAGTGGAGCAAAGTTAAAAGCTACTATCTACATGCTGGCAACTACACTACGCTCTCATGTGGGAATCTTTTCACCGCCATCTGCGAGCGATCATACACGTTGACTCCTCGGGATGGACGCTTCGGCATGATCGTTCCGGTTAGTTGTGTAGCTACCGAACGTATGCTCCCGCTTCGCGAACTATGGGCAAAGGGCAAGATGCTAACACATGCAAGCTTCTATTCAGGCGATGCACATCCATCCGTCCTTTTCAACGGTGTGAAGTTTAGGCTGACGATCCTACTCCAGAAAATGAGTGTACATCAGCTATCTGAATTCAGTACGCATTTTCAACGCTGGTACACCGGGGGGCGCGAGTTGCTCTTTCCATTGATTGAGTACACAGAATCAGATCCGAACTTCGTGCGATTGAGTCTAAAACCGAAGCTCTGCTCACGACTTCACTTCCAAGTGCTCTCGAAGCTGATGTCTGAAAAGATTTGCCTCGGGGCATTCATGCGCAAGGTTTCTCACTACGATGTGTATAGCCACAGGATAGTGGCTCACTTCGTTAAAGCCATGGATTTCGTTCCTTACTTCTGTAGCGAAAGAGACGGCATTAAACGGTCCGAGGACTATAAGATATTCGGCGCCGCTTCAGTGGTAGAAAGAGACCTGCTCGCGGCAGTACTTAACAGCTCGGTGTTCTACCAATGGTTCGTGACCTATTCTGATGTCTACCACTGCGGTAGGGAGATCATCCTTGATTTCCCATTAAATTTGACCGCCTTGTCCCGGACGTTTGGAAACCCATTAAGAAAAGCAAGTGCCAAACTGATGGAAAGTCTACGTAAAAACAGCGTTCGCCGGAAAATTCCATACCAGAGAACCGGGATCGTTGAATACGACGAGTTCTACCCCAAACTTTCCAAGCCCATCATCGACCAAATCGACCATGTTCTCGCGCAACACTACGGCTTCACCGACGAGGAACTCGATTTCATCATCAACTACGATATCAAGTACCGCATGGGTCGGGACGGCGGCAACGAGGGGGAGGAATGACGGATGACACCTCTTGAGGCTTGTCACTCAGAGACAGAGATGATACAATGGTTCTTGGAATGCTTGGACCATCTCATCAAGAGCAATGAGTCCGGCAACATGCTGATTACATTTGAGTAAATAGCCTATATTGGTAATGGAGTCACACATGAAGCATGCGAAACAAGAAAAAATGTATAAATCGGCACAAGGGGTTTTTAGAAAACGAATTGGAGACAAAGAAAATGCCTGAAATACCAAATTTCTTCGCTAACGGAAGTCGGTGGGTGCGAGCTGACTTTCATCTGCACACACGGCGGGACAAGGAATTTAAGGATGCGGGTACCGATCAGGATTTTGTGGCACGATACGTTACGGCACTGAAGCAAGTTGATATCCGCGTTGGCGTTATCACCAACCACAACAAGTTCGACCGGGATGAGTTTAAGGCGCTCCGGAAAGCCGCAAAGAAAGAAGATATCTATCTGATGCCCGGGGTTGAGTTGTCGGTCAAGGATGGGAGAAATGGTATTCATACGCTGGTAATATTTCATAAGGACTGGGTCGACAATCCCGAAAATGAAGACTACATTAACAGTTTTCTCGGAGTGACCTTCGCCGGGCAGGCCGGTTATGACAACAGCAATTCCCGATCAAACCACGATCTGATGGAAACCCTTCGCGAACTGGACAAATTTGAAAGGGACTACTTGATCATCTTTGCCCATGTAGAAGAGAACTTTGGTCTCTGGGGGGCGCTTGATGGTGGCAGAATCACCGAACTCGGCAAGAATGAACTGTTCTGCTCCCGCACTGCGGCTTTTCAGAAAGTTAGGACACGAGACAAACGAGAGAAGGTAAAGGACTGGCTCGGGACTTGGTACCCTTCGGAAGTGGAAGGCTCGGATCCCAAGGCGATGGATGAAATCGGACGGGGCGAGCCAACTTTCATCAAAATCGGCGCGTTCACCTTTGAGACGGTGCAGTTTGCCCTCAAGCCTGGGGCAGATCGCTTGTCCGGCAAAGCTGTCCTGAAGCAGGTTCACTCCTGGGTGCGCTCGATTTGCTTTGAGGGAGGTATCCTGGATGGAAAGCGGATTGACCTTTCCGACGAGATGAACTGCTTAATCGGCATTCGGGGAAGTGGAAAGTCGGCCGTCCTCGAGTGCTTACGCTTCGCGCTTGAATTGCCATTGCCTGAATCCGCGGAGGAGTTGGATCTCAAGTACAAACAAGACCTTGTCCGGTTTGCCCTTGGTAGTGGCGGAAAGGTCGTGGTCGAGGTGGAAGACGCACAAGGACGGCGTTACGAAATCCGCCGAATCCTGAACGAGCGATCGGACATTTACTTTGATAGAGAATTGCGACCCGGAGTGCGCATACCCTTGAAGAATCCCCTGTTCTTTGGGCAAAAGGAATTGGTGAAAAGAGGCGAAGGTTCCGAGCGCGAACTCGTGGAACGCTTGCTGGGCTCGAAACTTGATGCTATCCGCCGAGAGAAAGTTACCCAACGCCAACGGGTGTTGAACGTACTGGCGAATCTCGACAAATTGAAAGACATAGACGCACTGGAACAGGAGTATCAGAACAAGAAGAAGGACACAGAGTTTCGTCTGGAGCTTTTTCGTAAGTACGGTGTCGAGCAGCAGCTACGGCGTCAGGTGGAATTCAACGCCGACGTGACGCATGCGCGCCGCGTTGTCGATGCTGTAGATGCCTTTGTCCGATCTTTCGATACTTTTCTGAGGGAACAGGAATCTGAACTGGCCGCGCAGTCCAAGCTTGAGTCCAAAGAAAACGCCGATGTCATCGCAGACATCAACGCTATCCTTGACCGAATACGCAAGGCACCTGACAGCGCGCGGAAGGTTCTCACCGAGACGCGTAACGATGCCCGCGCCTTGCGCGAGAAACTTGGGGAACTGGAGCGTCGCCGCGAGGCACTCAAGGACGATTTCGCATCCATCGAGCGGAAACTGAGCGAGCAACTCCAACAAGCGGGAGGCGTCAGTATTCGTCCGGACGATTTCGTAAAGCTCAATACCGAATTGCAGAAAGCCAAACTGGCACTCGAAGAAATAGCTAAGAGCCGTACACGAAAGAACGCCCTTCGAGACGAGCTCCTAAAGGAACTGAAGCGGCTTTCCGACATGTGGCACCAAGAGTTCAAGCAGATCGAAGCGGAAATTAAGAAACTGAACGAAAGCCAAACTGCCCTTCGAATTATCCCGCACTATAAGGGCGATAAGGTTGCGTTTCTGAAAGAGTTGCAGGATCATTTACGAGGCAGCAAACTCCGAGAGGCAACTTTGAAGGGGGTGCTGGAATCGCATGCTGATTTCATCTCGGTTCACGAAGCCCTGGATACGATCTGCAACAACCTCGGTGATTCGGGTGATGTGTTCCGTAGGTATTTCAATAGTGCTAAGGCGTCTTTGCTCACCTGGCAGGTGCCAAACATCTTCCAAATCGAGTATCACGGAAAGGAACTGCGCGATCACTCGCTGGGGCAAAGGGCTTCAGCACTGATCCTCTTCATTCTGAGCCAGCGCGACAACGATGTAATCGTCATTGACCAGCCTGAAGACGACTTGGACAACCAGACAATCTTTGAGGATGTCATCAAGTTGGTACGGACGCTTAAGAAGAGTATCCAATTTATCTTTGCGACACACAACGCCAATTTCCCCGTACTAGGCGACGCGGAACAGGTAGGCGCATGTTCTTTTGCCGGTAGAAGCGCCGACATCCAGGTCGGTAGCATTGACGAGTCTGGGATTCAGAAGGCCATCGTATCCATCATGGAAGGCGGGCATGAAGCCTTCGCTCGCCGGAAGGAGATTTACCAACTATGGAAGCAATAGAACTCATTGAATTGATCAGTCGCGGTGAAGACAGCCGAACTCAATTTAAGCAGAGCCAGGATGTCACTAATGCCAAATCGTTAGCTGGTGAAATGGTGGCGTTTGCAAATAGTAAGGGCGGAAGGATTCTGATCGGGGTTGACGATACTGGCTCAGTCATCGGCTTGTCGCCCGGCGATATACGAAGGATCAATCAACTGATTTCCAGCACGGCAACCGATTGCGTCCGTCCCTCTATCAACCCCGAAACCGAGAACATCTCTGTCGGCGGGCTATTGGTTATGGTCGTCACAGTGCCTGAAGGCATCTCCAAGCCATACGCCGACAACGATGGCGTATTCTGGGTAAAATCTGGAGCGAACAAGCGCCGGGTGACTTCCCGCGAGGAAGTCCAGAGGATGCTTCAGAGCGCCGATCTCGTGCATGCGGATGAGGTTCCTGTCGGGGGCACCACCTCCGGAGACATGGATTTGAAGCACTTTCGCACCTTTTTCAAGAAGCAGTATAAGAAGTCACTCGACAGGGCACTCGAGAAGACTGATATTCCGCTGGGCCGATTGCTCAACAATCTCGGTCTGGCACGGGGAGAGACGCTCAATCTTGCCGGACTAATGCTTTTTGGGAGCAATCCTCAAATACATCGCCCCGCCTTCGTCATCAAGGCTGTATCCTTCGTCGGCAACGATCCTGCTGGTGATAAATACCGAGACAGCCAAGATATCGAAGGGTGCTTGCGTGATCTGTACAAGGGGACGATCTCCTTTCTCACCCGCAATCTGCGGCGACTGCAAGACGAAAAAGGTTTCAATACGGAAGGCAATCTGGAAGTGCCCCTGCCTGCCTTGGAAGAACTTGTCGTCAACATGCTGCTGCATCGTGACTACTTTATCTCCGCGCCGTGTCGCGTCTTGTTGTTCGACAATCGCATAGAGTTGATCAGTCCAGGTGCTCTGCCCAACAATCTCACCGTCGAGAATATCCGCAATGGCGTGTCGGTCATCCGCAATCCCCTAATCGCCTCTTTTGCAACCAAAGGCAATGAACTACCCTATCGGGGCATCGGCACGGGCATCCTGCGAGCCCTATCCGCTGTCCCGGCTCTGGAACTGGAATCGGACCACGAACGCAACTTGTTTATCGCACGCATACCGAGGAGAGGGCAATGATCCCAACTTGCAGACCCCGCAAGAGCGTCCAGTAAAGTTTCAGTTGTTCAGTTGAGAGTAGCATAAAGGTTGTTATGAAAGTCCGCCAGATATGCCAAAACGATGACCAGTACCCGGTGCAGCTTGCTCAGCGAATGGGTGGTGCAGCGCCTGTATCCATTGCTGCGGGTGGAAACTTGGACATCTTACAGTACCCACGCATCGGCCTGATTTGCTCCATCCAATGCCCGGGTAGCATCGTTATCAAGACCTTTGACACCATTCGCAAGTTGCGGGACGAAAAGATAGTGATGATCGGGGGATTCCACTCTCCTATGGAGCGGGAGTGTCTTGATTTGCTGCTGCGAGGCGCTCAACCTGTGATTCTCTGCCCGGCAAGAAGCCTGCGCAACCTTCGGATGGGCAAAGCAGCCCGAAAAGCGGTGGTAGAAGGCCGGTTGCTTGTTTTGTCTTTTTTCGGTGATAATATTCGGCGGACCACTGCGCCCCAAGGCATCCTGCGGAATGATATGGTTGCAGTGCTGGCTGAGGCAATCCTTGTGCCCCACGCCTCTAAAAATGGAAAGACCTGGGCTACCGTGTGCAGAGCGCTTGAGAGTGGCCAAAAGGTTTTTACCTTTGAGGATGAAGCCAATGCCGATCTAATTGCATCCGGAGCCAGTGCATGCCGAGTCAGCCATCTCGGTGAACTTGTCAACGAAGTGAAACGAATAAAAGGGACAAGCTGACCAGGAAAGGAGATAGAACTTTTTGCGCCTTGCAAACGCACTCTCCGCATTGTATCCTATCGGCAGCGAGGAAAAACGATTGCTTGACGCCATGCTGCTCGCAGTACCGAGATAATGATGCACCACAGAGGCACAGAGGTCACAGAGATGGAATTGAACAAGACAACGGAACAGATAATTGGGGCAGCCATTGAAGTTCACAAACTTCAACATATCCGTTCTCAAAGATGGCATCCGAAGGAGAATTATATGATTTCTCTGTGTCCTCTGTGTCTCTGTGGTGAAACGGAGGTATTTTAATGAAAGCTGAAAAACTGCTGAAAGAAAAACGCCAGGCCGTGATGGCCCTGGTCGCCAAGCACGGGGCACAAAACCCGAGAATTTTTGGCTCTGTAGCCAGAGGCGAATCCGGCCCTGAGAGCGATATCGATCTGCTGGTTAAGATGGAGGAAGGACGGAGTCTGCTTGATTTAAGCGCTCTGATTTTAGATCTACGAGAGTTACTCGGTGTAAAAGTGGATGTGGTTCCCGAAGATGGACTCTACTGGCTGTTGCGTAGAAGGATTCTCAAGGAGGCAAAGCCATTATGAAAAAAGACTCCCGTGTTTATCTGGCCCAGATTTTGGAGCGGATTGACCGTATTCTTGAATATACGGCTAATGGGGAAAAAGCCTTTTTTGCTGATTCACGGACCCAGGACGCTGTGATACGGAATTTTGAAGTTATCGGAGAGGCAGCAAAACGAATCCCGGACGAATACCGGAAAAACCATCCGTCAATCCCCTGGCGGGAACTATCTGGCTTTCGTGACATACTGATCCATCAGTATGAGGGCGTGAGCTTATCCCAGATATGGAGAATTGTAGAAAAAGATCTCAATCCATTGCGGGAAGCGATCATAAAGGTAATACCTTCTTTAGACGACCTCGAAAGACAAATTTCAGGCGATGAAGAGCCGGACGGAGGTTGATAAGGGGAAAGAATCTTTTTTGATCAGGCTTTTTATGAGATTGTATTTTTCAGTTCAACTATGGTGGCGCCCCATCCTCCTGCTTCCATAGGGGCATCTTTGAAGGATTCCACAAATGGGCTTTTTTGCAATATTTCCAAAACGCCTTTTTTAAGAAACCCCCGCCCTTTTCCGTGGATAACCCGCACCGTGAAAATGCCGTATTTCAGGCATTCTGAAAAATATTCGGAAAGAAGACCGGAGATTTCTTCAGGGCAGAAGGTGTGCAGGTCGATATGGTCTTCGAGCGGTATTTTTACGGGTTTCATAATTCACTTCCATCTCTAACCAAGGAGCGAGGGTGAATCAGGGTCATGGCTCTTAAAATTTATTTTCGCCCTGTCAAAACTTGTTGTCGCATAACAATACAGGCATTCGTAAAGACAGGAATCATACATTCCGATGTCTTTGCTTGAAACACAATTACAGTTTTTTCTCTGGTAAGGATCTTTTTTTAAACCAAGATTTTTCCCGAAAATTTTTGCAATGTAAATATCATCTATGCATTTTCCCGAAGGAATACCGAAGTCAGTCAGATCTTTTTTTGAAGCGCAGCTTCTTATCTCAAATCCGTTATTACCTGCTATCTCTGCCAGATAACTTAAAAGAACGGATAAATTATAATCATCGCACTTTTGAAGCACAAAACCTTTTCCGGCGAGATTATTAAGTCTTCTTTCAATTTTCCTGTATATATCCACGAAACTTATTACGCACCGGAAAGTATAACCGCGCAACTTGTCTGCAATAAACTCAAATCGTTGTTTATGAAATTCAATATTTATAACATTGCTCAATACTATCGGATCATACCGCCAGATTACTTTTTCGGGGCCGATATGATCGGATAACTTCCGGAATGTGTCGATAGATATTTCAGGAGAAGGAGACTTAGGATCGATAATTCGTGGATTATCCATTAAGGTATAAAGGAAATAATAACTATAACCTCTTGCATCGAGTTCTTTGAGATACGGAATAAGCGGTTTAGGGTTTCTTGTCCAAAATACAAAAAGATCAACATTTTCAGGCTCAAGAGAAATATTTGAAACTTGATTCGGGTTGAATGGATTTGGAACTATGCAGAAACCCGCCCGTACTCTGTTCATAAACCATTCGGTGTAAAATGCCGGAATATCGGTTCTGCGGCTTGCGCTTATTATCATTTTACACCATTTTAACAACAGGAGGTCTGTCATTATTGAGCTCAATCAGAGCTCCTTTTCCTTTCATTCCGATACTGCAGTTTACAACAAGCGTTTTCCCCAAAAAGGTGCTTCCCGGCATTTCATGGATATGACCGCAAATAAGCAGTTGTGGCTGGCGTCTTGAAACTATTTCTCGAAGGCTTTTGCATCCCGCATGAAACTTGCCGAGAACTTTATCAAGAGTTCCAAAAGGGGGCGGATGAGCTATAAGAATCGTATCTTTTCTTACCAGTGGTTCAAGTTTTTCGGTTGTCTGCTTTTCACGAAATTGGATACGGGAGGAAAATGGCACCGGGATTGTTCCGCTGACGCCTGTGAAAGAGAATCCGTTAATAACAATTTCTGAAAAGTGCAAAAAAGAAATATTTGATGAAACAGGGGAAAGATTCGCAATTTTTTTTGAATCTGTATTGCCGCGAACAACAAGAACCGGTAAATGGGTATTGCTGAAATAAGACATGCTGTTTGAGCGGTTAAACAATGAATTTACGTCACCTGCAAGAACAAGCAGATCCGGCTTGTTGCTTGAAATGATGTCATGTATTGAAGATACCCTGTTTTTTCGGCCATGAATGTCTGCAACGGCGTAAATAAGCATTTGGAATCCCCGGGATTATAAAAGTTGATGAAGCTTATGATGTTTGTCTCTGACAAATACGGGAGTAAGGGAAAGGTTGTCAAGAAAAAGCGAACGGTTGCTCGTTTTAGCTTGACAAAGTTGCCGGCTTCGTAAAAAGTCCGATTTTCACCACAAGGTCGCCGAGCGCGCGAAGAGAAATTTGAATAACTCACATACCCCGTCCTGGCCTTTAACGGGGAGTTGTGCAAAGGTTTAACGAAAAGGAAATATTGATGGAATTTTTTTTCAAGCCGAAGGGAATTGCACTGATTGGAGCAAGCTCCAATCCATATAAAGGAGGAAATTCCATACTCAAAAACCTGTTAAAGGGATTCAAAGGAGGGATTTATCCCGTAAACCCAGCCTATAACGAGATAGAGGGTTTAAAATGTTATCCTTCCGTGACGGAGGTGCCTGACCCCGTTGAT
>Ga0180009_10003695_pt1 | contig 17278 bp, 13 predicted proteins | sample OS_PC_MetaG_FD_123537 | JGI IMG/M metagenome (GOLD analysis project Ga0180009, IMG submission 123537) | Groundwater microbial communities from the Aspo Hard Rock Laboratory (HRL) deep subsurface site, Sweden - OS_PC_MetaG | ecosystem: Environmental > Aquatic > Deep subsurface > Groundwater... | reverse complement strand
GAAGTCATTCCCGTTTTTATCAGCTGTTAATCTTGTGGGGGGCACCCTGGCTCTTGGGAATCTTCTTAATCGGATATCTCTTTGGTAAAAATATTTTTTACCTGATAAAAAATATAATTTCCAAAAGGACAAAAGAATTTAAAAATAAATATAAACTAAACCTATCAATGCTTACTGCTCCGGATGGTTTTGTATTAATTCTTTTTTTGGTGGCAACTTTTCTGATTATTATTCCTGAGATAATTTATCTTAAAGATATTTATATTGCTTCTTACCATCGCGCCAACACCATGTTTAAGCTTACTTATCAAAGCTTTATTATGTACAGCCTTCTTTCCGGATACATAATGTTTAGGATCGGTTCTCAAATAAAGAACACCATTCTTAAAAAAGTAACTGTTTTCCTATTTTTCCTCATTTTTACTTCTCTTATGGTTTACCCTTTTTATTCAATCAGAGGCTACTATGGAGAGATAGTAAAGGAAAACTATAAAGGTCTTTATGGTCTTAATTTCTTAAAGAAAAATTATCCTGATGATTTTGAAGCTATTAACTGGCTTAATAAAAATGTTAAAGGTCAGCCAATTGTTTTGGAAGCCGTAGGGGATAGTTATACTGATTACAATCGGGTTTCCATGGCAACCGGCTTGCCCACAATTCAGGGCTGGCTTGTTCACGAATGGCTTTGGCGAGGTTCTTTCGACGAACCCGGCAAAAGATCTGCGGAAGTAAAAACCATTTATGAATCAGCCAGTATTGCCCAAACCCAAGAACTTCTTAATAAATATAATGTTAAATATGTTTATGTCTCAGAGCTTGAAAGGCAAAAGTACCAACAACTTAATGAGGCAAAGTTTGAAAAAATAGGCAAAAAGATTTTCAGTAGCGGTGAAACTTCGATATACGAATTATTTTAAAAATTCCTCAGCAAATTGCTGAGTCTTTGACCAATCCCCGGTTTTCGTCACTAAAACCCACTGTTTTGAGCTATGGGTTAAGGGGTGCGTTAAAAAATCTTCACCTAAGAAAGTTGTTTTTAAGTTATTCCAGTCCACTCTGGAAACCAAGAGAAGTAAACTTCCATACTCAGATAGTTTAATGTCTGATTTGGTAACCTTCTTAAAAACAGCGATTAGACTACTAATTTTTTCGGGAGAAAGCATCACTTCTTTGGTTAACAGCTCTTCTTTTACTGCTTTAATCATCTGCTGCTGCCTTAAAGAACGGGCAAAATCGGTTCCTTCATCACCTTCAGCATTTCTGCTCCTGACATATTTAAGAGCGGTCGGGCCGTTCATCTTTTGTCTGCCTGCCTCAAAGCGAATGTGCTCATACCGGCAACTATAAAGAGGATCCCCTCCGCAAAAATCGTTTTCTTTTCCGGCAATAGGATATTTATAATCGTCAAAACTGTTAACAACCTCAACCTCAACTCCGCCGAGGATGTTTATTGCTTCAATGAAACCATCAAAACCAATTGCCACTACATGGTCTATTCTTTGGCCCAGGATATCGGCTACCGTTTTTTGGGCTAATTCAAAGCCTCCGTAGTGGTAAGCGGTGTTAATTTTAGCCTGCATTTCCGGTACCCAGGTATCTCTTGGGATTGAAATAAGGTAGGCTTTTTTCTCAACCGGATCAACTGATAAAAAAATGATGGTATCGGTTAGGTCGGCCACATCTGGCTGAGAATCGTTAATGCCTAAAAGAAGAAAATTTGTCTTGCCGGTTTGCTGCCGGGAAATTTTTTGAAAATAACTTTTTTTGATATAATAACCCAACAAAAATCCTCCGGAAAATAGTAAAATCAAGAGTACCCCCAGAAAATAAGGAAAGATTTTTTTTACTTTTACCATGAAAGATATTTTATCAAACTTAAATTCCTCCCAACAACGAGCAGTTTCGTTCGGAAACGGACCATTGCTTATTTTAGCAGGGGCCGGAAGCGGTAAGACAAGGGCTCTCACCTACAGGGCTGCTTATCTTGTCAAAGAAAACCAAATCCCTTCTGAAAATATTCTTCTTCTTACTTTTACCAATAAAGCAGCCGGAGAAATGAAAGAGAGAATTAAAAACTTAATCAAAAATTCCGGTCTAAAACAAAGTGCTCCCTTTGCCGGTACTTTCCATTCTTTTTGTGCAAAGATATTAAGAAAAGAAGGCGAACTACTGGGTTTTCCTCAAAACTACTCAATTTATGACGAAACAGACCAAGGAGAAGCGATTCGGGAAATTATTAAAAAGCTTAATTTTTCAGTTAAAGATTATAAACCTTCTTCTGTCCTTAATACTATTTCGCAAGCCAAAAACGAGTTAATATCAGAATTAGAATATCCCCAGTATGCGCGTACCCTTTGGCAAAAAGGGGTAGCTCAAATTTATCTTGATTACCAAAGGCTTTTAAGAGAAAACTCTGCACTGGATTTTGATGATCTTATTTTTAAGGTCGTTGATATTTTCAGGAAATTTCCCGAAACTCTGGGTAAATATCAAAATCAACATCAATATGTGCTCGTGGACGAATATCAAGACACCAATCGGGCCCAATATGTTCTTACCAAGCTTCTTTCCGGCCGATACCGAAATCTAACTGTTGTTGGCGACGCTTCTCAAAGTATCTATGGCTGGCGGGGAGCAAACTTTAGAAATTTAATAAATTTAAAAAGGGATTTTCCTGAAATCACTATCATTAATTTAGAACAAAACTACCGCTCAACCCAGGTTATTCTTGATGTTGCCTATTCAATTATCTCCCGCAACTCCTCCCATCCAATCCTAAAACTTTGGACAGAGAACCAAAAAGGTGAAAAAATATTTCTCTATGAAGCGGAGAGTGAAATTAATGAAGCAGAATTTGTAGTTAACAAAATTAAATCTCCTTCCTCCCAACATAAACTTTCTGATTTTGTTGTCCTTTACCGAACTAATGCCCAGTCAAGAATTTTAGAAGAAGTGTTTCTTCATTCCGGTGTTCCTTACTTATTGGTCGGCGGCACCAGATTTTATCAAAGAAAAGAAGTCAAAGATGTTCTTTCTTATCTGCGTCTTTTAATAAACCCAAAGGATTTTGTTTCTTTAAAAAGAGTGGAAAAACTCGGCAAAGCCAGGCTCCAGAAATTTTTGGAATGGAGAGAAGGTAATAGTGGAAAAACCCCTAAGACAATCGAGCTTCTTGAAGAAATGCTGCAAGTAACCGGTTATCTTGATCTTTATGACTCCGAGGTTGAAGAAGACCTGTCCCGGCTTGAAAACATCAAAGAACTTCGCTCAGTTGCAACTCAGTTTCCTGAAATTAACGAGTTTTTAGAAAATGTCGCCCTGGTAGAAGAAGAATATCTTTCCGGAAGAGCAGACAGCAAGAAGGGAGAAGCAGTGACCTTAATGACACTGCACGCCGCCAAAGGCCTTGAATTCCCGGTGGTTTTTATGGTTGGGATGGAAGAGGGCTTATTCCCTCATTCAAGAACCCTTCTTGACAACAGTGAGCTTGAAGAAGAAAGAAGACTTTGCTATGTCGGTATAACCAGAGCCAAAGAATTACTATTTCTAATTTATGCAAGAAAAAGACTATTTTTTGGGCAAAGAACTACAAATGAGATGTCGAGGTTTATTTTTGATATTCCCGAAAAGCTTTTACAAAGACTCGACGAATTTGAGAACTGCTAAAAAAAACGCCCCCAATACACAAAAACTGCAAATAACAAATTCAAAAAAAAGTAAGGCACGGAAAAAGGGAGATACTCCCGGCTTAAAATAGAAATTGGTGGGGTTAATTACGGGAAATATCCCCCTTGGCTGTCTCTTAGCTTTCCTGGCCATCTTTTTATATAATAACACAAGAGTAAAGAAGTTTTAACTAACAGTTCATGGCTAAAGTAATCGAAATTACAGAAAAAAATAAAGAAGATTTTAATAGTCTGGCAAAACATCCTCTCCAGTCTTGGGAATGGGGCGAGTTTAGGGAAAAACAAGGACATAAAGTAGTAAGGCTCGGAGAGGAAATTAACGGAAAGCTTAAGGCCGTTTACCAGGTTACTTTTCATAAAATTCCCCATTTATCCCAAGCTGTCGGCTACCTTCCTAAAAGCGGTCTTCCTGATAAAGAAGCAGTAAATTACCTGAAAGAAATCGGCCAAAAAAATAAAGCCATTTTTATTAAAATCGAGCCTAATATAGTAAGAGAAAGAGTAAGAGATAGAGATATTGAGAAGTTAGGATTGGTGAGGGGAAAGTCCCTTTTTACAAGATACACCTCAGTTATTGATCTTGAAAGAAGTGAGGAAGAAATTTTAAATAGTTTAAAATCAAAAACAAGATACAATATTAAACTTGCCCAAAAACACGGAGTAAAAATTGTTGAAGATAATTCCCAAGAAGCTTTTGAAGAATATTTAAAACTCTTGTTTGAAACAACCGATCGCCAGGGTTTTTACGCACATAACCCGGAATATCACCTGAAACAATGGGAAATCTTAAAACCTGCCGGAATATCGCATCTTTTACTGGCTAAACATAATCAAAAAATATTGGCTGCCTTTCTTCTTTTTTGTTTTAACGGTGTTTTATATTATCCATACGGCGCTTCAACCAGAGAACACAAAGAGCTTATGGCACCCACTTTACTCATGTGGGAGTCGATTCTTTTTGGAAAAAAAATGAATTGTCAAAGTTTTGACCTTTGGGGTGATATAGAGCCAAACCCTCCGCCCAATCATCCGTATTTTGGTTTTCACCGCTTTAAAGAAGGCTTTTCTCCAAGGCTCACTGAATTTTTAGGAACCTTTGATCTTGTTATCAACCCGTTTTTGTATCAGATCTACAATCTTGGCGATACCCTCCGCTGGAAAATACTCCGTCTCAAGGCAAAACTTTAAAAAATTTGATATTTAAAATTGTAATGAACATTCGCCAATCACCAGAGTATTCCCAATTTATAAAAAGCCTCGGCTGGCAAGTCCAAAAAGTCAAAGGCATTAATATTTTTATTAAAAAAATTCCAGTTTTGGGGTCAATCATTAAAATCCAAAGAATTGAAAAAGAAATTCCTTTTGAAGAAATTGAAAAGATCACAAAAGAAGAAAAGGCTTTTCAAGTAATTCTAGAGCCAGGTTTTGACAAAATTAATCCGAACGATTTAAAAAAATATAAATATAAACCCCTGTCTTCGCCTTTTATTCCTACTAAAACAATAATTAAAAACATAGAAAAAAGCGATGAGGAGATTTTAAATTCCTTTTCAAAAAACAAAAAAAGAGATGTCTTTTGCGCTCAGAAAAGAGGCCTTTTGGTCAAGGAGGGAATTTTAGATGATTTCCTAAAATTAAAAAAAGAATATTTACTAAAAAAATTTATTATTCCTTTTGGTGTTAATAAAGAAATAAAATTATTAAGTCAGGCTTTTAAAAATAAAGCAAAATTTGTTATTGCGTCTGAAAAAGATAAAAAAATATCTCTTGCCGGAGCAATAATTCTTATAAATGAAGATACCGCTTACTACTGGCAGGCCGCTGCAACCGACAAAGGAAAAAAACTCCTGGCCCCAACTTTAGTTGTTTGGGAAGCATTAAAACTGGCAAAGAAAGAGGGCTGCCGGTATTTTGATTTTGAGGGAATTTATGACGAAAGGTTTCCTCAAAATAAATCCTGGCAGGGCTTTACTCATTTTAAAAAAGGGTTTAGAGGAGAAGAGATAATCTATCCGGCCCCTTTGGTTAAGACCAGGCTTCACATAACATTTTAAATTCACAAAAGTCGCAGTGCCAGCCGGGGTTAGGTGAAAAATCGGAGCTTTCTATCTCCTCGACCTTTTTTAAAACCTCTTCTTTTGCTTTACCTAATTCCTCGGGAGATTTAACTGATGATACTTTTTTCTGGCTGTTTAGAAAATAAAAAGAAACTTTAACTTCATTATTATGATCATCCTCAACTCCCAAATATTTCAGGTTGCCATCCTTAATGGCTAAAGCATATAGAGTGAGCTGAAGATCTTTGTCTACATCTTTCTGTGTAACTGATTTTCCGGTTTTATAATCAATAACCTCAATCCCTTTGCTGGTTTTGTCAATTCGGTCAATTTTGCCGCTTATTTTTAAAGACTCGCTAATTTTCACCACAAACGGCACTTCCAAAGCGAGAGGCAAGTTTTTAGGATCATAGCTTTTTTCAAAAAACTCAGTCAAAATTCTTTCTCCTTCTTTTTTGTATTTTTCCTGATGCTCTTTTGAAGAAAAACCAAACGGCTTCCAGTTCTCTGCCAAAGTTTTTAAAAGTATTTCTCTATCCGGATTCTGGCCAGCCATCGCTTTTTGATAAAAATCGCAAAGAGTTTCATGAATGGTACTGCCAAAAGAAAGAGCCGCCGAGGAAGGGGAAGGCAGATTTAAAATATAACAATATTTATATTTAAGGCTGCAGGTAGCATAAGTATCAAGTTGGGAATAGGATAAAGTATTGGAAAAATGACGCAAGTCTTTTTTTGGGGGTTCTTTCTTAATATTTTTCGTCTCAAAAAGAAAAAGCTGTTTTTTTTCCTGAATTTTACTATCTGTTAAAACTTCTCCAAGAGCTTCAGCCACAAAAGGAGAGGTCTTTTTTTCTCTTTTTCCTTCTCCATAATATTTTGAGGCAGTAAAAAACAACTTATCTCTTGCCCTAGTCATGCCGACATAACAAAGCCGCCTTTCTTCCTGGAGGTGGAAGTCTCCTTCAGGCAGGGTTTCTTTAATCAGGGCTTCGGGTATTGGAATTTGCTCATGCCTTTCGGTAGTGGGAAATCGTTGGGCGACTAAGTTAACCAAAAAAACCACTGGAAACTCAAGACCCTTAGCCGAATGGACAGTAAGAATGTTTACGGCATTATTTTCAGACCAATCAGTATCATTAGCTAAAGGAGACTCTCCCAGCTCCAGGCAAAGGTTAATATAGTCAACTACGGCAAAGACCGAGGCATCCTCATGACCAGCCTCAAAGCTCTTAATCTTTTCAAAAAACTTGGAAATATTTTGAGCTTTCTTTTCGTCATCAGGGTTTTGATAACTTGAAAGCCTTCTTAGATAGCCAGTTTCTTCTAAAAAGTAATAAAGAATTTGGCCGGCAGTTTCTGTTTTTGCCAGATTAAGGTGGTTGTGAATAATCTGAATTATTCTTTTGATTTTGCCTTTTGATTCTTCACTGAGTAGCGGTTCATTTAATGAAACAACTTCTTCACAAGCTTCAAAAAGTGAAATTCTTTTTTTACGGCTAAAATTAAGCAGTAAAGCCAAATCTCTGCCATGGATGCCAAAATAACTCATTGATAGCAATCTATACATTGAAACAGAATCTTCAAAGTTTTCTAAAACATATAAATATGAAATTAAATCTTTTACTTCCGGTTGCCGAAAAAGCATGCTAGGCCCTAAAAATTGAGAAGGTATCCCCACTCTTGTAAAAGCCCTGATAAAAGGCTCAGCGTGGCTGTTAGCTCTAATCAAAACAGCAAAATCTTTATAAGGATAACTGTCCGTAAGCCGTCTTATCTCCCGGGCTACCAGTTCGGCTTCATCCTCAACCCTGTCGCTAAAAAGAAACTCAACCGGAGTTTCCTCAACATCGCGCATTTTTACAAGTTTTTTACTTATTCCCAACCTTGCCTCAAGTGTATCAGGGTCATTGTTTTTAATAAGTTTATAAGCAGAATCTAAGATAGTCTGAGAGGATCGGTAGTTTTTGTTTAAAATAATATTTTTAGCTTCTTTGTAATCCTTGTTAAACTGCATGATATTGGAAATAGCGGCTCCCCTGAACTTATAAATTGACTGGTTATCGTCTCCAACGACAGTCAAATTGGATTTTGGCGGCGGGACAAGCAATTTTATTAATGAGTATTGGGCAAAGTTAGTATCCTGAAACTCATCTATCAAAATGTACTTAAACATTTTTCGGTATTTATCAAGAATTCCCGGCCTGGCCCTGAAAATTTTTAAGACATTATCAATAAGATCGCTAAAATCAAAAAGCCCTTCTTTGATCTTTAACTCTTCGTACTTTTGATAAGCTTTTACCAATTCTTCGGTTTTTTTAAGTTCATCTCCAAAAACAGCTTTTTCTTCACTATTCAAGTTTTCATTTTTTTCATAATCAGAAGAAATTTTATTAAAATATTTAAAATATTCTTCGGTTGACACATCTTCATCTTTAAGGCGCGAAAAATGCTGAAGCAAACCTTCCAAAAATTTGTTCGGGTTTCCTAAGGGTCGAAAATAATCAAGTTCAAACTTAAAGAGATTTTTTCTCAAAAACTGGATATTTTCAGCCTGAGTCATAACCCTGTATTTGGGGTTAAGGCCAATGTTGAGAGCTTCATTGCGAAGAACCCGGTCACTAAAAGCATGAAAGGTGGAAATCCACAGGTTGGCATAACCTAAGGGAAGTTTTTCATCTACCCTTTCCTCCATTTCTTTGGCTGCCTTTTCCGTAAAAGTAAGGGCAAGAATTTCAGAGGGAGAAACACTTTTTTCAGAAATTAAAAACCTAACTCTTTCAGTTATTACTGTTGTTTTCCCTGTTCCTGCTCCGGCAATAATAAGAAGCGGGCCACTACTATGTTTGATTGCTTTAACTTGTTCAGGATTTAGTTTTTTTTCAGAAGAATCAGCCACGAGCTAATTATAGCATTGAAAAATATCCAAGTTATTCTTTCGTGTCTCCGGGAAATATTTCAATTTTTTCTATTTTTTCTCCCTCTTCTCCTTCCTGAAGAGTCTGACTGAAACTCAGCTTTTGGCCGATCTGTAAAAACTCATTATTCACATTCGCCATTTGATTATATGAATTGGTAATGTGTTTGTTTAAGACTGAAAGATTTTCGCTTAGCTTTGAATAATCTTTTTGAATTCCCCTTAACAAAGAAAAAAGTTTCTTTGATTTTTTCTCAATTTCTTTACCTTCAAAAGACAAAAGAAGAACTTGCAAATGTGCATATAAAGTATTTGGAGAAACAGGATATACCCTTTCTTTTCTGGCATACTCCATAAGATCCATATTATTTACCACTTCATAATAGACAGGTTCAGAGGGAATATACATTAAGGCAAAATCCATGGTTCCTTCTTCCGGTAAGATATATTTTTGAGAGATATCAATAATATGTTTTTTTATGTCACGGACAAAATCTTTTCCCGCACTTTCCTTCTCTGCCTCGTTTTCTGCGGACATCATTTTTTGGAAATTTTCAGCCGGGAATTTAGAATCAATCGGTAAAATTCCTGCCTCCGTTTTTATGGCTGCATCAACCCGATTACCGCTCTTAAAAGCATACTGAAGAACAAATGAATTTTTGGGAAACATTTGCGAGATTAAGTCTTTTAAAACCTGCTCCCCTATGTTTCCTCTCAGTTTCGGGCTCCTTAAATACTCCTGCAGATTCTTCATAGATAAAGAAAGTTCCGCAAACTTACCGGCTTCCTTCTGAATTTGCCCCATAAGCTGAGAGGCCAAATCCAGTCTTCTGTTCAGCTCAAAATTACTTCTTTGCAGGGTCTCATTAATGTTTTTGTTAGAACTGTCAAACGAAAGTTGCATGCTTTTCAGCCATTCAAGGAGAGTTCCGTCAACCCGAGAGGAAAGTTTGCGATTAAGGAGGTAGATTGTTGCAGAAAAACCCAAAACAAGAATAACGGCAACTAAAATTAATTCCCTGGCCATGATTTCATTTTATCATGGCTTTGTATACTCATCTTGTTAGAATTATCAATTTTAATGGTATCCGTATATCCCCAAAATACTTTAGAGGTTGCAAGTTTAAGTATTTTAGGTATATAAAATTAGCTATGGTCAGAAAAAACAGAAAGAATTTTTTACCGATTTTTATTGTCAATATTGTTCTCTGGCTTATATTTATTGCTTTTATATTAAAAACAAGTCCTGAAGAACCTTCCGGACTGCCAATAATTTTCTTTTTTATTTTATTAACCCTCCCCCTTTTTATAACCCTGGCACTTCTTTTAAGCAACACCGGGAGAGGATTTTTAGGAGCTCTTTTTATAGACAGTATTCTTTTTTTTAAAATAATCAGGCAAGATTCTTTTATTAATATCGTTCTTTCCGCCGCTTTTTTCGTGGCAGTGGAGCTGTTTTTTAATTCAAAGAATAAAGATAAAAAGTTTTCTCCAATAATTGACAAAAAAAGGCAAAGGTGATATTTTTAGTTTAATATAAAAAACTAGTTAGTAATCCTGTCCGGCTTAGTCCGGATTTTTTATTTTTTTACCAAAATGAGAGTTTCTTTACAAAAAATTAACCCAAAAGTAGAAAAAGAGGTTCTGTCTCTTTTATATCAGGTGGTGTCAGACACAAGAAAAACCGACGAGATTGAAAAACTCCTTAAAGGTTTACTCTCGGAAGCTGAGCTTCTTTCTATTGCTAAAAGAATTGCCGTAGCAAAATACCTAAAAGAGGGTTTAAGTTATACGGAAATAAAAAAAAGACTAAAAGTTTCCTCTGCCACTGTTTCACAAATTCAAAGCCAAATGCAGGGTGAGCCTGGGTTCCAGATTGTGCTTGAGAAAATTGAAATGGAACAATGGGCAGAAAAGTGGGAAAAGAAAATTAAAGATATTTTTGGAAAATAACCTTCACATCCTTTGCTTTCAGAGGCTATTTAAGTTAAAATTAAGCCTATGGACAAAAAGCTTTTTATCACTACACCTATATATTATGTCAACGATATTCCACATATAGGCCATACATGTACCACTGTAGTGGCCGACATTCTCGCAAGATACCATAAATTTCTGGGAGAGGACGTTTTTTTTATTACCGGCACAGACGAACATGGAGCCAAGGTGGCAGAAGCAGCTAGGGAAGAAGGACTATCCCCTCAAGAATTTACAGACAAAGTATCCAAGACTTTTTCAGAAATTTGGCCAAAGTTAAACATAAATTTTGACTATTTTATCCGTACTACCAACCCCGAACACAAAAAAATTGTTTCCGAACTTTTACAAAAAATTTTTGAGAATGGCGATATCTATAAAGCAAAATACGAAGGCCTCTACTGCGTCGGTTGCGAAAAATTTATAACCGAAGGAGAAGTCGTTAACGGTTGTTGCCCACTTCATCCTAATCGTGAAGTTGCAAAACAATCAGAAGAGAATTGGTTTTTCAAGCTTTCCAAATATGTTCCAACCCTAATTAAGGCGATTGAAGATGAGAACCACCCTTTGCATTATAAAATTTCCCCGGCCAGCAAAAAATCCGAAGTCCTGGCAAGACTAAAGGCCGGTGTTAATGATTTAAGCATTTCCAGGGCTGACGTTTCTTGGGGAATTCCTGTTCCCTGGGACTCTTCACAAACCGTTTATGTCTGGGTCGATGCACTCATAAATTATTACTCTGCGATTAAAATAAATCATAAAGAAAACTTTTGGCCGGCAAATCTTCATTTAATAGGGAAAGAAATACTTTGGTTCCATGCTGTTATCTGGGAAGCGTTACTTATTGCCGCCGATTTACAACTCCCCAAGGAAGTTTTTGCTCATAACTTTTATACTGTTGACGGACAAAAGATGAGTAAATCACTAGGGAATGTAATTTCCCCCCAAAATCTGCTTGAAAGATTTGGAATTGACGGAACAAGATATCTGATTGCCTCCTCTTTTCCGTCTTTTGATGACGCCGATGTTGGATTAAAGAAGTTTGAGGAAAAATATAATGCTGATCTCGCTAATGGTCTGGGTAATTTAGTTGCCAGAATTTCAGCATTGTGCGAAAAATCCGGATTTAATTTTAAATCTAAGAAAGAATTTGTCTTTGACCCCTTTTTTAAAAAGCAAATAGAGGCTTTCAGGTTTAATGATGCCCTGGTTTTTGTTTGGGACTATATAAATGATGCCAATAGAAAAATAAACGAAATAAAACTTTGGGAACAAAAAGGTGAAACCTTTAAAGAAAGTCTCCAGTCGTTTATTTATAGAATTCAGGAAATTGCTTATCATTTACAGCCCTTTATACCTGAAACAGCTGAAAAAATATTAAAACAATTTGAAGGTCCGGAAATAAAACCAGGAGCAGCTTTATTTCCAAGAATTGAAAATGAAAAATAAAAGAGCAAGGGTTATTCAAAGAGCTTTAGAAATCCTTCCGGGATTCGTTTCCTGGAATTTAATTCTTTTCCCTGTATGGGGCGCTTTTTTTGTACCCACTGCTGTCGCCTACTTTGTTCTCCTTTTTGATATCTTCTGGTTCTATAAGTCAATTACCCTGGCAATTTTTGCCACTATCGCCCATCTAAGAATTGAGGCCTCTAAAAAAATGGACTGGCTGGGAGAGCTGAAATTTTTTCCTGACTGGAAAAAAGTACATCATCTAGTTGTTATCTGCACCTATGGGGAGCCTCTCTATATTCTGGAAAGAACTCTCCAGAGCCTTGTTAACCAAACCCTGCCTAAAGACCAGATAAGTATTGTTTTAGGCTTTGAAAAAAGAGAAGAAAACTGGCAAGAAAAAGCCGCGGAATTAAAACGGAAATTCCGCGGAAAATTTGTCCACATTGTTGTGAGCGAGCACACTCTTATTTCCGGAGAAACAGCAGGCAAACATTCAAACGCCAGAGCCGCCATAATCTTAGCCAAGAAACAGCTTATTGATAATAAAAAAATTGATCCCAATTATTGCGTTGTCTACTCGTGCGACGCTGATCATGTTTACCACCCTAATCATTTCTCCTATCTTTCCTATAAATTTCTAGACGATCCTGACCGGTACGAGCGTTTTTGGCAACCAGCAATTGTTTTTTACAATAATTTTTGGCGGCTACCCGCCCCTTCAAGAGTTGCTAACAGTTTTGGCACCATTTGGAATATTGCCCAACTGGCAAGAACCGACCGGTTAATCAATCAACAAAACTATGCCCTTTCTTTTAGGTTGCTTGAGCGTATCGGCTATTGGGATCCTGACGTTATTCCCGAAGATTGGCATATTTTCTTTAAAGCTTTCTTTGAAACAGACGGAAAAGTTGAAGTAGAGCCGATTTTCCTTCCCCTTTCAGTTGATGCCGCTGAATCAACTTCATTCTTTAAAACCCTTCGCAACCAGTACGAGCAGTATAAGCGCTGGGCCTGGGGTGTATCGGACGATCCTTTTGTCATCAAAAAATACTTTCTTTCAAAAAACATTCCCTTTTGGGACAAGACAATAAGAACCTTAAGGTTAATAGAAGATCATTTTCTCTGGCCGGTTAACTGGTTTATCATTACCATTGGAATTAATATTCCTTCTTTGATAAATAAAAACTTCAACCGAACTGCGCTTGGATTTAACATGCCCAAAACTTCATCTTTTATTCTTTCCGTTTGCCTTGTCTCTTTGGCAATTATCATTATTATCGACTCAAAACAACGCCCTCCTCGACCGGCAGGAGTTCCAAAAATCAAAGCTTATCTTCTTCCTTTTGAATTTCTCCTCATGCCGATTGTCGGTTTTTTCTTTACCGCCTTGCCAGGGCTTGACGCGCACACCAGATTAATGCTTGGTAAATACATGGAATACAGGGTAACCGAAAAAGTTTGAATTTGATTTACAAAAAAGGGTCAATTTGGTTAAAATAAAGTAATGCTTTCTTTCCTCAGGAAAAATTTTTTTATCCTTTTTGTCTTAGCCGCGGTAATGGTATTGAGAATCCCTTCGTTGTTTGAACCTTATTGGTATGGTGATGAGGGAATCTATCTTACTTTAGGCATGGGTATAAAAAAAGGGCTTCTTTTATACAGGGATATTTTTGATAATAAACCGCCCCTTATCTATCTTCTTGCCGCTCTTGCCGACGGAAAGCTTTACTGGTTTAGGTCTATGCTCTTTATTTCTTCTCTAATTTCAACCTATTTCTTTTACTTGCTGTCAAAAAAAATCATTGATTCTAATAAAGCAACTAAGATTTCTGTTCTTGTTTTTGCTCTTTTTACTACAATCCGCTTACTTGAAGGCAATATCGCCAACGCCGAAAATTTTGTTCTTCTTCCTGCGGTCTTAGGTTACCTTTTAGCCGTTAAAGCAAACCTGTCAAGAAATTACTTATTTCCAGGGCTGCTATTTTCTGCCGCTTTTCTTCTCAAAGTTCCGGCTCTTTTTGACTTTGCCGGACTTCTTGTTTTTCTTCTCTTTTTTAAGGAAAAGAGGGTAAAAGTCAAGGAACTGGCGTTGCTTGTGTCCGGTTTTTTGCTGCCAATTGCTCTCGTCTCTCTGTATTTTCTTTTAAAAGGGGCGTTTGAAGTTTACTTCAATTCCGTATTTTTGCAAACAGTCGGTTATCTTTCTTCCTGGGAAACAGGATCACACGCTTTTAATCCTATCCTACTTCTAAAAAGTGACTTTTCGATAAGATCGTTTATTTTATTGTTTTCTCTGGGAGGGCTTTGGATATTCCGAAAGAAATTAAAAGAAGACTTAACTTTGGCCAGTTCTTGGTTTTTGTTTTCTCTTTTTGCTGCCTCGCTTTCAGGAAGGCCTTATCCGCACTACCTTATTCAGTCTGTTCCAAGCTTTGCCCTTTGCGTTGGGATTTTCTTTAAAAGAATTAACAAGAAAGAAATTGTTGGTAAGATTGTTCCTTTATTTTTGTTTTTATTGTTAACGCTGGTTCTTTGGCGTTATAAATTTTGGATTTATAAAACTGTTCCTTACTACAAAAACTTTATTGAGTTTTCAATTGGAAAAATAGATAAAACGGCTTATTTTAATTTTTTTAACCCAAGGATGTCGGATGTCTATATTCTTTCTGGGTTTGCCAAGGCCAATACTTTACCCTCAGAAAGAATATTTATCTGGGCAGATGAGCCTTATGTTTATGCCCTTTCGCAAAGACTGCCGGCTACCCGCTATACCGTGGCTTACCACATTAAGGACCTTAAGGCAACAAACTTCGTGATTGCCAAGCTGCAAGATGATAAAATCAGTCTGATAATAAAAGATAAGAAGACGGAGGAATTTCCCGAACTGGAAATCATTCTCAAAAATAAATACAGAATAATTGAAAATATTGGCGATTTTATTGTTTACAGAAGAAAGGGTTAAATGGAAAATAGGCTTTTAAAAAAAGAAAACACACTTCTAAGGCTACTCTTTTCTAATTTTTTCCTAATTTTATTAGGGGTAATAATCATACTTATAAAAAATAAGGCCCTGCCCGAAAGAGTGCCTCTTTTTTATAGTCGGCCTTGGGGAGAAGAACAGCTTGCTCCAAGTCAGTATCTTTTTCTTATCCCTTCAATTTCTTTTATCCTTTTTACGGTTAATTTTCAATTAACCTCTTTATTTATAAAAAAGAACGAAAGATTCATGGCGTTTTTAAGTAATAGCTTTGCCTTACTGTTTACTTCGTTGGGTTTTATAACCTTACTAAGAATTATTTTTCTAATAACTTAATGGCTTTCTTTCTTCCTCTTTTAATTTCTTTTCTAGTAAGTTTCCTGGTAACCCCGGCCGTCGTCATTCTTTTAAAGAAAAAAGGTCTTGTTGATGACCCTAAAAGACACAAACATCCGAAAGTTGTTCATTCATACCCTGTTCCCCGGGGCGGCGGAATACCAATTTTTTTGGGCTTAGCTGTCTCACTGCTTTTTTTGCCTTTTGACAAACATCTTCAGGGAATTTTCATAGGAGCATTGCTAGCCCTGACAGTAGGTATTTTTGATGATATTTTTGAGGAAAAGATTCATCCTCTCTTGAGATTGGGAACAAACTTTGCCGCTGCCGGAGTAGTTGTTTTTTCCGGAATTGGTATTGCCTTTATAAATAATCCTTTGGGGGGGATTATCAGGCTTGATACCCCCCAGCTTTGTTTTAATCTTTTGGGCGAGACCCGCTGTCTTTGGCTTCTTGCTGACCTTTTTGCCCTTCTCTGGATTGCTTGGACCATGAACTTTGTCGGTTGGTCCGGAGGGGTCGAAGGACAACTGCCAGGAATCGTGGTCATTGCTGCCCTGACAATTGCTTCCTTAAGTTTAAAGTTTTCCGCCGATATTACCCAATGGCCAGTAATTGTTCTTGCTCTTGTTACTGCCGGTTCTTATCTCGGCTTTTTACCCTGGAATTTTAGTCCTCAAAAAATAATGCCGGGTTACAGCGGAAAATCTCTGGCTGGTTTTATGCTGGCGGTTTTATCAATCTTGTCCACCGCAAAAGTAGCCACTTTAATGCTGGTTTTAGCCGTTCCCTTGGTTGACGCTTCATACCTTGTCATTAAAAGACTTATCTCAGGACATTCCCCTGTCTGGGGAGGCAAAGAGCATCTTCACCACAAGTTGCTGGCACTTGGCTGGAGTAAAAAACGCATTTCTGTTTTTTATTGGAGCATTACTGCTTTCTTAGGATTTCTGGCTCTACATTTGAATAGTAAAGAAAAGTTCTATACAATGTTCATGCTGATTATTACCTTCCTGGGAATTTTATTATGGCTCAGTTATTTATCAACATCCTTAAAACAGCCAGACCAAGACAATGGTTAAAAAATCTTAGTCTGGCCGCAGCTCTAATCTTTTCCGGCAGATTGTTTCATCCAGAAAGTTTCTGGCTGACTGTTTGGGCAGTATTCATTTTTTCCATTCTCACTTCTTCAGTTTATTTTATAAACGACATTGTTGATTTCTCCAGAGACAGGTTGCATCCATTTAAAAAGAAAAGACCCATTGCTTCCGGTAAACTCCCAATCCCATTGGCAGCATTTTTTGCCTCAATCGGTGTTGCTGTTAGCCTTTATTTAGCCTATCAAACTGCTTTTTTCTTTTTTTTAGTTTGTCTAATTTATTTTTTGCTTCAGATAGTTTACTCTTTTTATCTAAAGCACCAAATTATTCTTGATGTTTTATCAATCGCCGCCAGTTTTATTCTTAGGGTTTATGCCGGAGCAATTGTACTTAATTATCACGTTTCAATTTGGTTTTTACTCTGCGTTACTTCTCTTGCTCTTTTTATGGCAGTAGGAAAAAGAAGGTCGGAATTGGCAATTCTTGATAAAGAAACTGCCACTAGTCACAGAAAAACCCTTATATATTATCCCCCTGACCTTTTAGATGATTATCTTTCAATGTTTGCCGCCTCAGCCTGGCTTTCCTGGGCACTTTTTACCTTCCTGCAATCTCCGCCCATTGTTATCGGACCCTCAATACACCGTCTTCTGCCTTTAACAATCAGCGGCTCAAGCAAATGGCTTATGACAACCATTCCTGTGGTTATTTATGGCATAATGCGCTACTTAAATATCATTTACCAAGGAGCAAAAGCGGAATCACCGGAAAGAGTGCTT
>Ga0180009_10003694_pt1 | contig 17280 bp, 18 predicted proteins | sample OS_PC_MetaG_FD_123537 | JGI IMG/M metagenome (GOLD analysis project Ga0180009, IMG submission 123537) | Groundwater microbial communities from the Aspo Hard Rock Laboratory (HRL) deep subsurface site, Sweden - OS_PC_MetaG | ecosystem: Environmental > Aquatic > Deep subsurface > Groundwater... | reverse complement strand
TGACAGATTAGATTCATCAGAGCAGGGGGTTTGTTTCGTCCATCCTGTCTTTCCGCTTGACAACACTGATTCATGTTTATAGTGTTGTCGACGGTCGACAAAACACCAAAAAAGGACATGGTTTTTATTCATATCATAACTATCCGAAATATAACTAATTTTAAGAAAACCGGCCGCCGATCAGCAACCGGCGGAGATCAAGAATACAGAATCCAGGAGTCAGAACAACTTCATTTCTTCTGGATTCTGACTTCTGGCTCCTGAATTCTATACACCAAATGCTTGGCGTTCAGGATGGCCACTGCATAGTACGCAGCAAGCTGAGGGGAATTAAACCCCAACCCGGAAAAACCGGAAAAGTGCCCAAAAACAATTTGCCACAAAGTCGCAAAGACACAAAGATATTGATTCTTAGTGCCTTCGTTTCTTTGTGGCAGGATGAAAAAAGAATTTGCCATAATAAACACAAATTTTAGAAGTAAGAAACTAAGAAGATAAAAATGCCGACAGATCAAATCGGACAATTCGATTTAAAAGCAAACGTTTTGGGTGAACAGGTATCCCGTATCCTTACCGAGGCCATTCTGGAGGGAGTACTCAGGGGCGGTGATAAGCTGGTGGAAGCCGAACTTCAAAAGAAGTTCAATATCAGCCGCTCTCCACTCAGGGAAGCTTTTCGGGATCTTGAGAAAAAAGGCCTTGTCCGGATTGTGCCAAGAAAGGGGACTTATGTTAAGCGGATTACGCGGAAAGATGTGGAAGACAATTTTCCGATACGATCCGCCCTTGAGGGCATGGCGGCTGCCGACGCCCACAAAAAGATGACCCTCAGAGAAAAAAAACAGATCGCCGAAGCCCTGGAAAAAATGGAGGTCGCGGTTGAGGAAAAAGATACGAAAAAGTACTGGAAATATCATCTAAAGTTTCACGAGTGCTTTATCGATGCCTGTGGAAACGACGTGCTCATCAATATCTTGAAAACCCTGCGCATGCACAGCATGTATTACCGGTTTGCCTATCAATACTATCAAGAGGGTTTGAGGGGATTTCTCGATACCCACAAGCGAATAAACGAACTGTTTCAAGACCCGAATTCGAATCCAGCTGAAATCGCAAGGCTTGTGCAAACCCATATTGAAGTCGCATATGAACGGTTTTTGGCTTATTTGGAAACCCAGGGAGAAGAGGAAGACGCGAGTCTGAATTAAAATAAGGAGGAACGCATCAGTGGATATTGCAGAACGAATCGATCGATTCTTTATACCGAAACTGGAAAAAATACCGGTGATATCCATGTATGCGAAAACCAGGGGCTGGCCGTTCATTTTGGCCTGGGCCCATCGAATCGCGGGGGTAATGCTGGTTTTATATGTATTCTTTCACATATTTACCTTGACCGCTTTGCAGGCGCCGGAAAGCTATGATGCGAAGATGCGGATTCTTCGACTCTTTCTGTTTGTTTTTCTGGAATGGCTTCTGGTTATTCCCGTGATTTTTCATGCCTTAAACGGCGGGCGCCTGATCCTGTATGAAGTTTTTGGAAATCGAAACACGGAATCCATGATTCGGTGGCTGCTTGGCCTTGCCGCAGCATACATCCTGTTCGTCGGGCTTATGATGATGATGGGCAATCAGGTGGCTACCCCTGTATTCTTCTGGCTGTCTGCGCTGTTCGCTGCACTGTGTGTCGTTTATTTTTTAATAATTAGAATATGCACTTCGGGTGCATCGTTTAGCTGGAAGCTCCAGCGGATCACCGGAGGGTTTTTATTAATAATGATCCCGGCGCACATGCTCTTCATGCATCTGAATCCAACCGTGGCGCACCAGGCCGGAGTGGTCATTGCAAGGATGCAGAATGTCTTTATCAAGCTGGTGGATATTTCGCTCGTATTCTGTGTTCTTTATCATGCCGGATATGGCCTCTATTCCATTATCAAAGACTACTTTCCGAACAAACAAACACAGTTTTTATCCGGGTTTTTGATCACGGCAGTTATGGTTTTCTTCGGCTGGATAGGAATTAAGCTGACGATATTCATATAAACAGGGAAACCCGGAGCACATCCAGGAGCAATTTTATGAATGGCGCCATAAAGATTACCAACACAATTCGCTGTGACGTCCTCATCATCGGGGCCGGGGGTGCCGGTCTTCGCTGTGCGGCCGAGATTCTTGAAAAGAGACCGGGAACGAAGGTGATTGCATTGACCAAAGTGTCCCACCCGCAAAAATCGCACACCTCAACCGCCCAGGGCGGCCTTGCGGCAGTGGACCCGAATGATTCTGTGGACAGGGCAATTTTTCACATGTTCGACACCTGGAAGGGGTCGGATTGCATGGCGGACCAGAACGTTGTTAAAAAAATCAGTGAAGGGTCCTGGGAGCAGATCATTTGGCTGGAAAACCGGGGCATGCATTTCAGCCGGAGTTCGGACGGAAAACTGGGCAAAAGAACATTCGGTGGGCATACGGTCAATTTCGGCGAAGCTTCTGCGTTTCGAGCGGTTTTCGAGGCGGATCGAACCGGAAAGGGAATTACGGACACCGGCTGGGGAGAGACCATGAAGCGGGGGATCTCCTTTATGAACCAGTCTGTTGCAACCGAATTGTTGTTCAGGAACAAACAATGCGTCGGAAGCGTGGTGTTCAACCAGAAACAGGGAGAACTCATCAGGATTTTTGCCAAAGCCACTGTTTTTGCTTCCGGGGGCTGCGGTCAGGTGTTTAAGGTCACGACCAACTGTCGTCAGAATACCGGTGACGGCCTGGCGCTGGTACTCCGTGCCGGATTTCCGGTCATGGACCCTGAAGCGGTTCAGTTTCATCCCACCGGTATCGTGGGGCCCGGCATCTTGGCCAGCGAAACCCTCCGATCGGTGGGGGGGATTTTGCGGAACAAGGAAGAAGGGGCGTTTATGGAGAAATATGCGCCCAAGATGAAAGAGCTGGCGCCTCGGGATATGGTGGCACGGGCCATCGAGATCGAGGTGCGTGAAGGCCGGGGCATAATGAACCCGGACCACAAGATCGAACATGTATGGATCGATCTGCGTCATCTTCCGGATGCGATTCATGAAAAGGAGATTCCGGAGGTCGCCGGTTTTTTCAAGAAATATGTCAATCTGGATACGAAAAAGGATCTGTGTCCGGTGAGACCGAGCATGCATTATCATATGGGCGGTATCCCCACCAATGAATTCGGTGAAGTTCAGAATATGACCCAGGAAGTGATTCCGGGCCTCTTTGCTGTCGGCGAATGCGCTGCTGCAAGCTTTCACGGATTTAATCGCCTGGGAACCAATTCAATTTTAGAGCTCATCACCATGGGAAAATTCGCAGGGGAAAGGGTTCTGGAATATATGGCCGAGCATTCCGACACTGGGCTGGAGGCAGGTGCGGAAAAGAGTATCCCCCAGTTTTCGTCCTATATGGAAGCCACCGGGAAAGAGAGTATCGGAACCCTTAGAGAAGATCTCAGAAACACCATGACCCAGAAAGTGGGCGTTTTCCGGACAGAGGGGGGGATATCGGAAGCCATTGAAACGATTAAAGAAATAAAAGAGCGAGCGAACCGCACCGCCTTATCCGTAAAGGCCCTGACCATGAACCAGGAACTGGTGAATCGTTGGGAACTGGACAACCTGCTCGATCTTTCCCTGGTGATTGCACAGGCGGCATTAAACAGAAGGGAATCCAGGGGCGCCCATTTTCGTGAAGATTATCCGGAACGGTTGGACGAGTTCAACGACCACACCCTGATCGCGATGCCGGAATTCGGAGCGGTCGAACAAGCCGGCCGGCCGGTTGATATGAGCGTGTATGAGGCAAAACGAGAACACTACGAGCAATTCGGATTGATTCAAAGGAAATATTAAATATCGGAGATATTCATGAAAACGGAATTCGATATTACCCTCAAGATTCATCGATACGATCCGGGAGCGAGCCGGTCCTGGGTACAGGCATATCACCTCAAGGCCGGGCGGATTATTCGGTTTGTTGATCTGTTTCGGAAAATCAACGAAGAGCAGGACCCTTCTCTGGCTTGGAATTCATCCTGCGAGCACGGGCAGTGCGGTACCTGTGCGGTTCGCGTAAATGGAAAACCGCTTCTTGCCTGTGAACTGCTGGTGGAAAACGCAGTGGAGTCTTTCGGAAAAACCACCTTTGAAATTCAGCCCCTGGATATAGCGCCGGTGGTGAGGGACCTGGTGGTGGATCTGGAAAAGGCCTATGACCGGGTCGATCGGGTGAAGCCGTATATTATTCGGCCGGCCAAACCCCCTGAACCCGGTGAGGCCTATCCCATAAGCACAAGCGAATTGGATCGATATGTGAATGCCACGCGTTGCATCAACTGTTTTTGCTGTGCTTCGGCCTGCATCAGCAGCCATAAAGGGTTTCTGGGCCCCAATGCGATGCTTGCCAGTATTGTTCGCATGATGGATCCCCGGGAAGAGGAAAAGAAAGAAAGAATGGAAATCCTGTACAGCGATAACGGTGTCTACCGCTGCCATTCCTCCCAGGCCTGCTCCTTTGTCTGTCCCAAGGAGATCGATGTGGCACATTTTATTGCCCTTGCCAAGGAGGGGAAGTTTAGCGGCGATCAGAGTGGTTAGATAACATTCTATATAAGAGTTTAAATTGAACTAAAGTTTAAAGTGCCTAAAGTTGCGGTGTCGCTTCGCTCCGGCCGATATGAATCAGACAGAATTCATTAATTTTAGCGCACTTTAAATTTTAAACTTTTTAACTTCGGCACATACAGAATGTCCTGATAAAAATACGTCATTGCATTTATGAATTAGAAGATTCAGGAGGAAGAATATGACCGTTGAAATGCCGGGTTGTGGAAAATGCCCCATTAAGGTCGGTGATCGATTATGTCAGACGGAAGATGGCAAATCCCCAGCCTTTTGTCCCACCGAGAATTATCCCCAGATTGTCCAAAAGGTACTGGAAGAATTCAAAAAGCCGGACATCCTGGAATTTGCCAAACAAGCCTCCATCCAGGAGGGGGAAGGCTACACAGACAAAGAATTGGGGTATGCGCAGACGAAACCACTGAAACCGCGACTGGTGGAAATCATCGAGTTTGCAAAAAAGATGAAATACAAAAAACTCGGTCTGGTTTTTTGCATGGGACTTCGAAGTGAGGCCAAAGTCGTGGAACAAGTTCTTGCAACCAACCGCTTTGAAGTGGTTTCGGCCGTATGTAAATACGGACGGGAACCCAAGGAAACCATAGATGTTCGAGATGACCAGAAGATCAAGGTTGGATCTTTTGAATCCATGTGCAACCCCATCGGCCAGGCGTTTCTGATGAATGAAGAAAACACCGAATTCAACATCATGATGGGGCTTTGCGTGGGCCACGATTCTCTTTTTCTGAAATACTCGGAAGCACCCTGCACGGTCTTTGCGGTCAAGGACCGCCTGCTGGGGCATAATCCTTTGGCTGTCGTCTACAATTACGACAGCTATTACCGGTCGCTGAAAGTAGAAGTTTAAGCGAAGGAAACCTGATCCAAATCCTAGCGTTAATATTCTGACGGCATGTGATTCCAAAGGAGCATCCATGCGTGAAGTTCATATCGAACAAGTGACCCGGGCTGTCCGGGACCTTTGCATTCGTGCCAATACGGAGCTTGGCGACGATGTCATTGCCGCATTTCATAAGGCACTAGAAGTCGAAGAGTCGCCCAACGGAAGAGATATCCTTGAGCGCCTGATTGAAAACGCCCGAATTGCCAAAGATGAGAAGATACCCATGTGTCAGGATACCGGAATGGCCGTGGTCTATCTCGAAGCGGGACAGGAGGTTCGGTTTGTCGGCGGATCGCTGGAAGAAGCCATTCATGAGGGTGTCCGGCAGGGTTACGCGGAGGGCTATCTTAGAAAAAGCCTGTGTGATCCCATCACCCGCAAAAACACCGGCGACAACACACCCGGAATGATTCACTACCGCATCGTACCCGGTGATGCGTGCCGGCTGACTGTCGCACCCAAAGGCGGTGGCGGTGAAAACATGAGCCAGGTGGTCATGCTGTCTCCGTCCGAAGGGATTCAGGGGGTGAAGCGGTTTGTTGTGGAGCGGGTAAATGAATCCGGTGGAAAACCCTGCCCGCCGATTATTGTCGGTGTCGGCATCGGGGGCACATTGGAAAAAGCGGCCTTGCTTGCCAAGCAGGCGCTGCTTAGACCTGTCGGCAGCAGGAACGAAGATCTTCAAATAGAGGCTCTCGAAAAGGAATGGCTTAACGCCGTCAACGACCTGGGCATCGGACCCCAGGGTCTGGGGGGCCGCACCACCGCGTTGGCGGTACACATCGGCACCATGCCCTGTCATATTGCCAGCATTCCCGTTGCCGTTAACATCCAGTGCCACTCTTCACGCCACAAGGATATCGAGCTTTAAGAAAGGGGCAAAAATGCCGGACTCTCCCATTCACCTGAAAACACCGCTGAAAACAGAAGACTTGACTCCGCTTTTCATCGGAGACCGGGTTTTGCTCAGCGGAACCATATACACCGGAAGGGATGCCGCCCACCACCGTTTGGTGGAATTAATCAACGGCGGTGAACCGCTGCCGCTCGATCTTGAGGGTCAGGTGATTTACTACGTGGGACCGACGCCGCCGAAACCGGGCCAGGCGCTGGGCGCTGCAGGCCCGACGTCAAGCTACCGGATGGACGCCTATACCCCTGCACTTCTTGAAAAGGGGCTCAAGGGCATGATCGGCAAGGGTGCGAGAAATCAATCCGTAAAAGAGGGGATAAAGAAATATAAAGCCGTCTATTTTGCAGCCATCGGGGGGGCCGGCGCGTTAATTTCGAGAAGCATTCAGTCTGCAGAAGTCATCGCTTACCCGGATCTCGGCACCGAAGCGATTCGAAAGCTCGACGTTAAAGAGTTTCCGCTCATCGTTGCCAACGATGTCCACGGCGGCGACCTATATGAATCCGGCATGAAAGAATATAAAAGATAGACAGCAGAAAGCTCAAAGCGAGAAACCTTAATTAAGAGGAAGAAAAGGGGGACCTATGGAAATCACCAGAGAACTTGCCCGGAAGTGTCACGATTTAAAATTCGATGATCTTCCAGATGATGTCATCGATCGAGCAAAGTATGTACTGCTCGACTACATCGGTGTTGCAGCCCGTGGCGCATTGAGTGAATCGAGCCAGCCGGTTCATCAGCTTTTGGCGACCTTTGGAACAGAAGCGGGCGGTGCTGTGGTCATCGGAACCGGGCTCAAAGCCGGCTCGCCCTATGCGGCATTGGCAAACGGTACTGCCGCCCATGCCATTGAGCTGGACGACGTCGTTAATTCAGCCTCTTTGCATCCGGCCGTGACCGTCATGTCGGCCAGCATCGCTGCCGCTCATCTTTTCCCCTGCAACGGAAAGGACTTGATCGAGGCCATTGTTGCCGGATACGAGGTCACCGTAAAATTGGGAATGGCTTTAAATCCCACGGCCCATTATGCCCGGGGGTTTCATCCTACCGGGACCTGCGGCACCCTCGGTTCTGCAGTGGCGGCAGCAAAGATCATGAAATTAGATACGGACAAAATCGTATGTGCACTGGGCATTGCCGGGAGCCAGGCCGCAGGATCAATGGAGTATCTTTCGGACGGTACCTTTACGAAACGGTTTCACGGGGGATGGGCAGCCCACAGCGGGCTGATGGCGGCATTGCTTGCCAAGGAAGGATTTACCGGACCGGCCACCATCATTGAAGGCAAGTCCGGATTCCTGCATTCGTACTCTCTGGAATCGAACCCGGAACTGGTTTTAAAAGATTGGGGCAACCCCTTTCAGGTCATGAAGACCAGCATTAAACCTCATTCCTGCTGCCGGTACAAACAGGGGCCCATCGACGGTGTTCTCCAGGTTATGGGCGAGAATAATCTAACATCGGGCGATATCGATACCATGACCATCGGCGTGTTGAAAACAGGAATGTCTCTGGTGGCGACTCCGGAAGAAAAGAAGTATAACCCCGCCGGGATCGTCGATGCGCAATTCAGCATGCCCTTTGGGGCCGCGGTTGCAGCCATGTACGGCAAAGCCACCCTGGATGAATATACCATGGAGAACATCCGATCTCCGGAAGTCAAGTCCATGATGGATCGTGTTGTCTGTACGGAAGACGAGAGTCTCGAACCGGAGTTTCCCAGAAAGTGGCCGGCCAGCGTGACCATCAAAACCAAAAAAGGAGAGGAGTTTTCCGCCCGGATTGAATACCCGAAAGGCGATCCTGAAAATCCGCTGGTCTGGGAGGAGCTCATCAATAAATTCCGAACGCTTACAAGCCTTGTGTACCAGAAAGAAAAAATTGACGAGATTGTCGACTGTGTGAGGAGCCTGGAGCAGTTGGATGATGTAAAACGTATGGAAGCATTGTTGGCCCGTGCTTAAAGTGCGATTCTGTCATCATACTTTAATTGAGCGAAAGCAGAGGAGAAATAGATGCAGCATGACGTGATCGTTGTGGGAGCCGGTCTTGCAGGAATGGTAGCCGCTTTATCCGCCGCCGAGGAAGGGGCTTCGGTGCTTTTGATCGACAGGGGCGCCATCGGGCTGGGGTCCAACTCCGCCATATCCAACGCGGCTTTCATGAGTCCGACCAGCGGTTTCAGCAAAGAAGCCTATGTTGATGAGGTGATCCTTGTCGGCAAGGGCTTGAACAGAAGCGCGATCGTCAAACTGGCGGCAGAAGAAGCTGAAGGGGCCATTGAATCGCTTGAAACCCACGGCGTTGAATTTGATAAGTTCGGCAACAGCTTCGAGGTCAAATCTTTGCGGCATGATATCATCCGGGGCGTTTCAATGGTGCAAAGCCTGGCTTCAGCCGTGAAGCAAGATGAACGAATTAGGATTCAAGCCGGCTTCTATATCACCGATTTTTCTATCCGGGAAGATCGGATCGGCGGCGTTGTCGGATTCGACAAGCAGGGAAATGAGCTGTCTTTTTATGCTTCGGCCGTAGTGATCGCAGCCGGCGGTGCCGGGGGCATCTATTTACGAAACGACAATCAAAAATCGACCATGGGACAGGGGTATGCGCTCTGTGCCAAGGCAGGTCTCGATCTTTGGGATATGGAGTTTGTTCAATTCTACCCACTTGTGATTGCGGAACCGAAATTGCCCGGCATCATGTTGTATCCGTCTTATCCGAAGGAGGCCAAATTTACGGACGCCGAGGGTACAGATCTTGGAGAAAAACACGGGCTCTTGAATCTCAGTGACGCCATCCGGAAACAGAGAGACTTTTTTTCTCAGGTCGTTTTCATGGAAGGTCGGGACAAACCGGTTTTCATGGATTATCGGGCTGTTCCGGAAAAACGATGGAACGATTATCCGGTCAGCCTGTTGAACCGGCTTCATTTTGACTGCAAGAATCATCCCATCCGTGTGTCCCCCGGGTGCCACTTTTTTATGGGGGGGGTTAGCATCGATGAAACCTGCCGCACTTCCGCAGAGGGGCTTTTTGCGTGTGGAGAGGTTGTGTGGGGTCTTCACGGCGCCAATCGGAGAGGCGGCAATGCGCTGACCGAGTGCGCCGTATTCGGAAGGATTGCGGGGCGGAATGCCGCCGCATATTCTCGAGAAAACCCCAATAATGCAAACCCGGTGAAAGCGGATGCCGGCGCAGCGTGGAAACCTTCCTCAACGACATCCGCACTCAAGCGCTTCAGGAGCGCACGGCAGCGGGTCAGGGAAATCTCCTGGAACCATGGGGGCGTATTGAGGCATGAAGCGGGTATCCGGGAAGGAATCCAACAGCTTGCCGAGGTAGAGTCGGAGCTCAATGAAATAGTTACATCCGACATCATTGAAAGAAAAATGGAACTTGATCTTAAGAGCGCCGTGTTGGTATTGAAAGCAATTCTTTCGGCAAGCTTTAAGAGAAAGGAAAGCCGGGGCGGATTTCAACGGGAAGATTTTCCTGAAACAGACGACAGCAATTGGAAGAAGAATTCCCGCCTGGCTTATGATCCCGATAGGAACACGTTTACGATCAGCCATCATTCCGTTGTCTGAATAAAAGGCGAGTCTTAAAAGAAATGAGAACATGATGAAAGAAACGAAGGCCAAACACACCATCCGACTTGCCGAACACTGTGCAGGCATCCGGGCGGAGAGACTCGGGGGCGATGTCATTGAGCACGTCAAATACCTGCTGTTGGATTTTTTAGGGCTTGCAGCCAAGGGCCTAGCCATGCAGTCGACCCAGCAGGTGCACGGGATGATCCGGCAGATAGGGGGTTCCGGTGACGGGACGGTGATCGGCACGGATTTAAAACCGCTTCCTCAATATGCCGCCCTTGCCAATGCATCATCCTCTCATTCCATGAGCCTCGATGATATCTATACGCCCGCATCCATTCATCCGGGATCTGCTATACTTGCAGCCGCTCTGGCTGCCGGCGAGTGGAAGGGTGCAACCGGTATGAAAATTATCGAAGCCGCTGTCGCAGGATATGAAACCACCCTGCGGATTGCGGATGCTGTGGACAGCAAGGGACATTATGCCATGGGATATCATCCCACGGCCACCTGCGGGACGTTTGGCGCAACCGCAGCAGCAGCAAAACTGCTTGACCTGAATGCGGAACAGATCGCGAACGCCTTCGGTGTTGCCGGCAGCATGGCGGCGGGTCTTATGGCGTTTATGCAGGACGGTTCATGGACCAAGAGAATTCACCCCGGGCTTTCAGCCCAGAGGGGACTACAGGCTGCCGTGCTTGCGGCCCAGGGATTTAAAGGACCGAATGAAATCCTCGAGGGGAAATGGGGGTTTCTGTCGGCAACATCCAGCCTGTCGGATCCTGCAAAGCTGATCGAGGGATTGGGCGGCAGGCCCCGGGTGATGGATACGGGACTCAAGCTCCATGCATGCTGTCGATATAATCAGTCCGCCATAGACGCAGTCCTTGAGTTGAGAAAAAAACACGATGTTTCAACAGATAAAATCGAAAAGATCGCAGTCGAGCTATTTAAAGCCGCGTTTCCGCTGGTCGTCGATCCGTGGGAGGACAAGATGAATCCCGAGACCGATGTCCAGGCACAGTTCAGCCTTCCCTATACCGTGGCGCTGGCGGTGGTCAAAGGGAGGGTGTCGTTTGAAGAATTCAATCCGGAAGTCCTCCGCGATCCGAAAGTCAGAGAAATCATGAAAAAGGTGGAGGTGATCCATAACCCCGATCTCGATCCCCTGTTTCCGAAAAGCTGGCCGACCAAAGTGATCATATCGGATACGGACGGAAACGTCTTCGATACACGAATCGATTACCCCAAAGGAGATATTGAAAATCCATTGAGTTGGGAAGAGCTGACCCATCGGTTTAAAGATCACACCGGTACGGTTTTCGAAGAAACAAAAAAAGACCGGATCGTCGATACGGTCACGAATCTTAAAAACCTCGAAAATGCAGGGCGCCTTACGGCATTGCTCGGCAATTGATGAATAGAACGATAGGCGTAGACGATGAATGAGAAAACCCTTATGAGGGGAAACCAGGCATTGGGGGAGGGCGCTGTCCGGGCAGGGTGCCGCTATTTCTTCGGTTATCCCATCACCCCCCAGAACGAGCTTTTCGAATACATGGCGAAAAGGCTGCCGGAAGTCGGCGGAACCTTTCTTCAAAGCGAAAGCGAACTCTCGGGCGTTCACATGATCATGGGAGCGGCTGCCGGCGGTGCACGCTGCATGTCCTCGTCTTCAGGGCCCGGTTTCACTTTAATGGGAGAGGGCTTGACCACCCTGGCGGCTGCCCAATTGCCGGCGGTTTTGGTGTGTGTATCCAGAGCCGGTCCGGGGCTCGGCAGAATTGCCTCTTCACAAGCCGATTACCGGCTGGCCACAAGGGGCGGCGGGCACGGAGATTACCAATGCCTGGTCTTCGGACCGGGAAGCGCCCAGGAACTGTATGAGTTGACCTATAAGGCCTTTGAGCTTGCCGATCATTATCGAAACCCGGTTATCATCCTTTCAGATGCGATCCTCGGGCAGATGATGGAACCGGTGGATTTTGATGCAAGGCCCTCGCTTACTGCCCCGGAGAAAGAATGGGCGGTTCGTGGAAAAGGCAACAACCCCCGCAAGGTGATCAAGGCGGCGCCCCATACCGATGAAGAGCTGATCCAGTGGAACCGGGACCTCAAAGTGAAGTACGATCAGATGAGAGACAATGAGCAGCAATATGAGACCATCGATTCCGAAGACGCAAAGATGCTGCTGGTCGCTTTCGGCAGCAGCGCCAGGATTTCTTTGGATGCGATGAAAAAGGCAAGAGAAGAGAATATCCGTGTTGGAATGTTCAGGCCAGTATCCCTGTGGCCGTTTCCTGAAAAGGGCTTAAAGGAGATTGTTTCAAGGGGTGTTCGAAAAGTGCTGGTTGTTGAAGCCAATAACGGACAGATGCTGGAAGATGTTCGTCTGGCGGTTTGCAATGATGCAAAGGTCAATCATTACGGATTCGGCGGCGGGCATGTTTTCAGCCCGGACGAAATCTATCGGGAGATCGTCAAGTTAAACAGTAGGGTGTAATTATTTTGGATCATCTCCGAGAGAGGTGATAATCCTCTAAGGATTCAAGGGGTCAAGGGTTCGGGGATTCGAGTGAAAGGCAATGGTAACATCATAAGAGAAAAAAGCACTTAACTCCTTGAACCCCCGATCCCTCTTTAAAACTAAAAGGAACTCAAAATGGAAGACATGAAACCGGTGGCACAAATTCCTGATGCCATGACGGATATTCCGTTTCCGTACTGTCCCGGGTGTTCGCATGGCACCATCCATCGGATGGTTGCGGAAGTCATGGACGACCTGGATATCACCGGAAGGGCAGTGGGGATCACATCCGCCGGTTGTTCCGTTCGCAACTGGAGACAATTCGACTGCGATATGGTGATGTCGCTGCACGGACGCGGACCTGCCGTTGCCACCGGACTGAAACGCGCCCGCCCGGAAACCATCGTATTCACCTACCAGGGGGACGGGGATATGGCCGCCATCGGCACCGGTGAAATCATCCATGCAGCATCCCGGTGCGAACGGATTACAGTAATCTATGTCAACAACGGTGTTTTCGGTGCCACAGGCGGTCAGCAGGCGCCCACCACTCTGGTCGGGCAGAAGACCACCAGCTACCCATCCGGTCGCGACCCCATGATCAGCGGCTATCCGCTAAAGATGGCGGAGTTGCTGGCCATGGTATCCCCGGATTCTTATATTGCAAGGGTTTCCATCCACGACGTGAAACATATCAAACAAACCCGGCGGGCGATAAAAAAGGCTTTTGAAATCCAAATGAAGGGCGAGGGCTTCGGTTTGGTCGAAGTTTTATCCACCTGCCCCACAAACTGGAAGATGGATGCTTCGGCCTGCATGGAAAAGATAAAATCGGAAATCATACCTTCTTTCCCGCTGGGAGTTTTTACCGACAAACTGAAAGAGAGCGCCTGATCATGTTGAAGGAAATTTTAATCGCAGGATTCGGCGGCCAGGGGATCATGTTGATGGGACAACTCCTCGCCTATGGCGGCATATATGAGGGGCTGGAGGTCTCGTTTTTTCCCTCCTACGGGCCGGAGATGCGGGGCGGTACGGCCAACTGCACGGTGGTGCTCTCAGACGAGCGGATCGGATCCCCCATCCGGAACACCTTTTCCGTCCTGATGGCCATGAACCAGGCATCCCTCGACAAATTTGAAAATCGAGTCAAATCAGGCGGTGTGGTGGCTTACAATGAAACCCTCATCGATTCGGGTCCCAAGCGGAGCGATGTCGAGATCGTGAAAATTCCGGCAAACCGGATCGCCTTTGAAATGGGAAATCCACAGGTTTCCAACATGGCGGCCATCGGAGGCTTGATCCCGACCTTGGGCATCGTCAGCCTCGAGTCTCTATGCAAAGGGCTTTCAAGGGTGCTGCCCGATTACCGGCACCATTTGATACCGATCAATGAAGAAGCCATGAAACTGGGAATGAAATCAGTTTCCGGAAACGGGAAGTAGTTTATGAGCAAGTCAAAAGGAAAAATCATTATCGACGCGGATCGGTGCAAGGGATGCGGCCTGTGTATCGATGTGTGTCCCAAAAAGAATATTTACCTGTCTGAAGAAGAGGATTCGCGCGGAATCCGGGTAGCCCGCCACGACGATTCTGATGAATGCAATGCCTGCAAATTCTGTTATGAAGTTTGTCCGGACGTTGCCATCACCGTTTATAAGAAACAAAAAGGGGATTAGTTTAAATCCAATATACTCTGCGATCGTTGCGTCTATTGGGTTGCGCTTTAAAAAGGCGTAAAGACCGATTCAATATGAGACTCAATTTATTTTTCATTCCTTTCCTCTTGTTTGGATTTGCAGTTGAAAGCATAGCGCAATTAGATATTCCCTCGCCGCCTCCCGGCTTTGAACTCGACCAAACCCGATCCGATCCCGGTCGCCCGGGCAGGAAATTCGGAAAACCGTATCAAGGTCCCATTTTTGATACCCATGCCCATCTTGATCCGCCCCGGATGAAAAAGGGAAGCCAGGTGGAAGAGGAAACGGCAGGAGATGTCGTAAAGTCCATCAGGAAAGCCGGGGTTGATCGTATTATTATCATGCCGGTGCCCAATGAAGGACAGATGGGCGGAAGCCTCGACGGCGCCAAGTATCGGAAAAAGCTATTAAAAAAAGGACGCGGTATCGTTTATTTGTTTTGCGGGAGCCAATATATCACCAACTGGCTTCATGATGCTTATCATAATGGATACCAGTCATCCGATCTGGACCGCGTGTTGGCGAGACTGTCCGAAGATCTGGGCGATTCCGAGTGCCGCGGCATCGGTGAGATCGGGCTTTATCATTTTAATAAAACCGGTATGCAGAATGTGATCGCGTATCTCCCCAATTTCGAACCCTTCCTTGAAATCGTTGGAAGGATTGCGGAGAAGGGAGCCTGGCTGGATCTTCATGCAGAACCGGTGGATCCCTCCGGAAAGTCATATGAAAAGAAGGTCTTTGGCGGGCTTGCGCTTTTATATAATAGGTATCCAAACCTGAAGCTGATTTTAGCCCATACAGCCATGACGAATACGACAAACGTCCGGCGAATCTTGAAAACCTATCCGAACGTAATGATGAATTTTAAGCCGATTCGAAATCATGAAAAATGGCGGAATCTGGAATCAATTACAGATTCCAAAGGGCGGTTTTATCAGGATTGGGCGTTGCTATTTGAAGAAATGCCGGAGCGGTTTATGGTGGGTACGGATGAGAAGTTCGGCCGGATCAGCCAGGGTGATTTAGGTCCTAAGGGAAAGAAGGTGTCTAAATACTCGAAACAGATCAGGCGCATGAGAGACCTGCTCGGTTTTATTGATCCAAAAGCCGCCGAATTTATTGCATATAAAAACGCAGATCGCATATTTACGATAAAAGGATATGCTTGCCCTTCACTGTCTTTTAAAAGCACGTTTCCGTTATCAAATTGAATAATCCGTCTCCTCGTGCTACAAACGTTTATGAATCCCAACGTTCATAAAAATGACTGTTTAACACAATTCGTCACAAAGGAGTCGCCTCATGGACGGCCTAAACACAAAGGCGGATGTGATTCAGCAGATCCTAAAGGATGACGACACATACCCGAATAACGATAACTTGCCGCTTTTATTATATATAAATGTGCTGAATCTAACAAAGGAGTGTCACGGCGACCTAATCGACGAATTGTTCGAGAACAACGGCTGGGGCGGTTCCTGGGTCAACGGGATATACAAGTTTCACCATTACCACAGCACGGCCCATGAAGTGCTGGGTTGCATAAGCGGCAGCGCCAAGGTGCAGTTGGGTGGTGAAGACGGAATTATCAAAACCTTTGGCCGGGGAGATGTGATGGTAATCCCGGCCGGAGTTTCACACAAAAATCTGAGGTCCGGTTCCGATTTCCGTGTCGTGGGTGCATATCCTTTCGGTCAGAGTCCGGACATGTGTCGCGGCGGATCGAAAGAGCGACCCGAGGCGGATCAAAATATCGCATCAGTCAAACTTCCTGAAAAAGATTTTGTTTTTGGAGAAACCGGACCGATCATCGATTGTTGGATCCAGAAATTATAAAACCCCAAAGAAAATCAATTCTTACACCAAACCTCCCTCATGGATCCCTCTTTTTTAGCCGCAGATTCACGCAGAAATGCGCTGACATTTTTCCCGGGCGATACGCCGCCACGCTATGCTATGGCGGACAGGCATCGCCCAGGAAAAAACATGCATGCCTTTCAGGTATATGTGTTTGATTTAATCGCGAAGCGATCGATCCTTTTGTCTCCGCAAGCCTGCCGGGTCGAAGCCTTGTACGAAGCCTGGTCGCGGAGACAAAAATCTGTGTCCGTCCGTGTGGGTCGAGCGAACGAAGTGAGTGGGCGGCTAATTCATAACCATGAAAGGTTTTAATAGAGTTACTTTTTAACAAATTTCGTTAAATATCGAAACAAGGGTTGACAGAGAGAATTTAAGCATGATATTTAATCGTAAAAAAACGATTAAAAGGCGATAAAAAATGAACCCCATCGATTCAGGCATGCCAGCACGCTGTTGCACGCTGAATGTTTCCGATTCGGATCGGGATCGGCTGATCCAGATGTTCAAAGCCCTGGGAAACCCGATTCGCTTTGAAATCATTAAGTTTCTCGTTACCCATCCCGGTTGCATCACCGGCGAGATTGTAAACCACCTGCCCATTGCACAGTCAACGGTTTCACAGCACCTGAAAGTTTTGAAGGATGCGGGGTGGATATCCGGCAATATCGAAGGTACCGCTACCTGTTATAAAATGGACGAGAGGAATATCGCCTGGTTTCGTTCCGTGGTTGGTCTTATTTTTTAACCGGATCCAAGGCCAGCAACGAACGACTGCCGTCAAGCTGAGATCATCATTCCAGAAGCGGCATCTTTTTAAATATTTAAAATCGTAAAAATACGATTAATCCGCGGCCCAAATTTTTTTTGACCTTATAATCGTAAATTTACGATTAGTTTCTATCTGAAAACACAAAGACTGTGGGAACAAAAGACTGCCTAAGCTTAGGCGAAGGCGAATTACAGAGAGGATATAAACAATGCTTAACGAAATATTGAGAATCGGACAATTTGTAAACGCCGGTTCAAAAGTATACCAAAATCACCGGTATAACAATATACCACCATATTGATTGGACATAGCTGTGCGAGGCGTTACCGAGCGGCAATCGCGTGTCTGGCGATGAAGGGAGC
>Ga0180009_10003693_pt1 | contig 17281 bp, 22 predicted proteins | sample OS_PC_MetaG_FD_123537 | JGI IMG/M metagenome (GOLD analysis project Ga0180009, IMG submission 123537) | Groundwater microbial communities from the Aspo Hard Rock Laboratory (HRL) deep subsurface site, Sweden - OS_PC_MetaG | ecosystem: Environmental > Aquatic > Deep subsurface > Groundwater... | reverse complement strand
GAAACAAAAATATGGATCTAGTGTTAGCTCCAAATCTGCTAAAACAATCAAAGCAGATTTGTATGGCAGAATGCTCTGCCACAATTTATTTGGCGCGTTTAGAATGATTTAGGACAGCGCCGTGATGTATAAAAGATATATAAAACCTGTGTTTTCAAAAATAAAGAAAAAAAGGAAAAAGAGCTCACCTCTTTTTCCCAAAAAGCCTCAAAAGCGGGTCGAGTTCTGAGGGAATTAAGGGGGTTAAAACAGAATTTAGTAACCCGCTTATTTGAGCATGTCTATTCCGAGCTCTTGGCCTATTTGCCGAGATTGAGCAGCTGCGGCCCGTCCGTCTGATTTTCCAAGGATGTATGGACTCTTTACACCGGTGATAATACACATTATCCTTAGTTTTCCATTCATACTTTCATCAATTCTTGCTCCCCAGATTACATTTGCGTCAGCATCTAGGGCTTCAGTAATCATTTCACCAATCTTATTAACTTCATCAAGAAGCAAGTCATCTCCACCAGTTATGTGTATCAAAGCTCCGCTAGATCCTTCATAACTTACATCCAGTAACGGATTTGTCAAAGCTCTTTGTACAGCTTCATGTACTCTATTTTCAGTATCTGAATCACCAATACCAATAACAGATACATCTCCATTTGCCATAATTGCTCTTACATCAGCATAATCTAAGTTTACTAATGAAGGTACAGCAATTATTTCTACAATTCCTTTAATCATAGTAGAAATTAGCTCATTAGCAACTGCAAATGCTTGTTTTATTGGTAAATTTCCAGCGATTTGTACTAATCTATTATTATCTATAACTATAACAGTATCACATACTTGTCTTAATTGTTGTAATCCAAATTCTGCCTTATCACATCTTGCTCTTTCAATATCGAAAGGCATAGTTACAGCAGCTATTACAATACTTCCTTGTTCTTTTGCTACTTGTGCTACAACAGGCGCAGTTCCAGTTCCAGTTCCTCCCCCTAATCCAGCACAGATAAATACCATGTCTGCTTTGCTAACCATACTCTTTAGTTCTTGAATACTCTCTTGAGCAGATGCACGACCTTTATCAATAAATCCACCGCAACCAAGCCCTCTTGTAAGTTCTTTTCCAATTAGGCATTTCTTATCTGCAGAAGTAATATCCAAATGTTGTTTGTCTGTATTAACAGCAGCTACTTCTGCCCCCTTAATACCTTTTTTGTAAAGCCAGTTAACAATATTGTTTCCAGCTCCCCCAGCACCAAGTACTACTATTTTTGCTTGTCCAACTTCAAAATCCCCATCAAAAGCTGCTTGGGAATTGTTATCCATGTTTTTTAATGCATCTTGTATAATGAATTCCATTTTTTTCGTTTTCCCCCATAGGTTTTTTTATATACTCAATTACAATAAACTTTATATTTGAGTGATTTCATATTTACTTCTAGAAAGAGTTTTTGAAACGCCAATTTCGAAATCTCAGACAAGATAAATCAAACTATTAGTAAAATTCGAAAGTTCAAATCACGCACAACCTGAGTTCATCGCCAAATAAATTCAAGTTTAATTGTGAACTTTGCTAGTATATTCTATAATTCTGTAAAAATTTATATTTAAAGGTTGCCTAACTACAATCTATATATTCCAGTATATAAATATTCATTAATTTAATTTCCAAATATCCAAAAGAATGGTTAAATTTAACTTCAATCCCGGAGATAAGATCGAGATAACAAAAAAAAAAGAAGCTCTTTCTGGATTATTTATGCCTAGCAAAGAAAATACTTTTATTTTAAAATTAGACAATGGATACAATCTAGGAATTGATAAAAAAAATATCAAAAAAGTAAAATTATTATCAAAATACAAAGAAAAAAAACCGAAATCTTCTAAAGTAAAACAAAACTCTAAATTACCCACAATTACAATCTTACATACAGGTGGAACAATTGCTTCTAAAGTTGATTATGAAACAGGGGGAGTAATAGCTAGATTTTCACCTGAAGAATTACTGGAAATGTTCCCAGAATTAAAGAAAATTGTCAATCTAAAAAGCAGATTAGTCTCAAATATGTGGTCAGAAGACCTAAACTTCCAACATTACAATCTACTCGCTAAAGAAGTGGAAAAAGAGGTAAAAGCAGGAGCAGACGGGGTGATTATTACACACGGAACAGATACATTACATTATACTTCATCCGCTTTAGCATTTATTCTAGAAAACCTAAAAATTCCAGTTATTTTAGTAGGATCTCAGAGAAGTTCAGATAGGGGTTCTTCAGATGCAGCATTAAATCTAATTTGTGCTTGTAATTTCATTGCAAACTCTAAATTCCAAGATGTAGCAATCTGCATGCATTCTTCAATGGAAGATGAGTCTTGCTATATTCTTCCAGCAACTAAGTCAAGAAAACTACATAGCTCCAGAAGAGATGCATTCAAAGCAATAAATACTGATCCAATTGCCTTAGTAGATAAGCAAGGAAAAATTGAATATTCCCAAAAAGTAAAACAAAAAAAAGGAAAACTAAAACTAAGACTCTTTAAAGAAGTCAAAGTAGGAATTTTGAAGGCACATCCAAATATGCTTTCAAAAGAAGTTTCCTTTTACAAAGATTATGATGGATTAATTTTAGAAGGAACAGGATTAGGACATTTTCCAATTAATAAGACAGATAGCTCAACAACAGAAAATGAAAAAGTATTTACTGAATTAAAGAAACTGTCTAAAAAAATCCCAGTAGTAATGACATCTCAATGCATTTTCGGAAGAATTAACATGAATGTTTACACAACAGGAAGAAAATTACAAGAAATTGGAGTTCTAGGCAATGGTCTTGATATGACAACAGAAACAGCATTCATAAAATTAGCTTGTCTTCTAAGCAATTTCAAAAAACAAGATGTATTTGAATTAATTTCTGAAAATATTTCTAATGAAATAAATGAAAGAATAAAAGACGATTTCTTAGAATAAAAAAAGAAAAAAAGTTAAAATTTTTATTTCTTGAATAGATAAAATATCATATATAGACCTGCTAAACCTACCAAGGCATATACTGTAGTTATCAACCAATCTACTCTAAAGATTGCAGTAACAAGGTTAAAATCGAATAAACCAAGTCCCCAGTTGATACCACCGATGGTTACCAAAACAAGCACGATCCATTCTAATACATTTCTCATGTTGTCACCTCCTTTTAAGTCTTAAATAATAATTATACTCTTGTTCTTGACGTTTTTAAAGGTTTCTGATTTCAAAAAACCAATCAAAAGAGTTTTAAAGCTTTCTCTATTCATTTTCTTGAAAAAATGACAGATTTAGAACATTTAGACAGACCAGAACTAGAAAAACTAGTGGAAACTTTACAAAGAGATCAAGCACACACATTAGAATTTTTAAGGACATTTACAAGATCAGATTTTTCAAGGCATACAGAAGAAATGATACAAGAAGTTTTAGCTTATGCCTTAACACAGTCTAATTTAATTTATGGAATAAATCGTTCTACTTATTTTGAATATGATACATTTAGCGATTGTTTTGTAGGAAAATATTCCTTGGGCTCAACAACTACCGAAGAATGGTTTGAAGCAATGCGAGGACTTTTAGAAATAGGAAATATAGAAGAAGTAGTAAAGCAGGGTATTAGTCATTTAGTCCCTTTAGATTTAGTAATTCCGCTTGATTCACCATCCATTTTCAAAACTTTAAGAAACGAAAGAAAGTCTTATCTTGGGCAACCAATAGAATATACAGAAGTAGATAAAAAGGTAGTAGGACAGTTAGGAGAACCTTTTGTAGCAATCACATTAAAAGGTGCAGAAGGAAAAACTATTGGTTTTATTTATGGAAGCAATCTCGTTACACATGATCCAATAGAAATTTCAAATGAGCAATTAGATTCTTTTAATAGTATAAGATATCCCGCGGCTCAAAGATTAGAATTCATAAAAATTAACCAAGAAATAAAACATAAAAGAATCCAATTAAGCAGAGGGGTGGGTGCAGCACGAGTAGCCCATGATATAAGAAATAAGTTAGTTGTTGTAATAGGGGAAATGTTAATCTTCTAACACGCCTAATGGAAGAAAAAGATTGGGAAGCTACAAAAGAACCAATAGAGGTTATATTGGAGGAAGTAAATTTAATTGATATGGAACTTAGACAAATAATGGACTTTTCAATACCGGCAAATCCAAAACCAGAAAAATTTAACTTACTTCCAGATCTTAGAACTCTAGTAGAAAGTACAGTTAATGCATGTCCCCATTTAGACAGGAAAAGACCAGATTATGAAATAGATTCAGATGTTCCAGAGTTATGTATTTATGCAGATCGTAGTCATCTAACTAGGAATGTATTATCTAATTTGATTAGTAATGCAGTAGATGCAATCTGTGATGAAAGAACAGCTGCAGGATATGTGGCCGGAGTGCCCAATATTTTTAAAATAAAAGTTAAGGCAGCAGAACAAGGCCGAATAATAATAAAGAATAGGTAGTATATGGAACCAGATATTTTAGCTAGATTAGAGTCCGGAGAAGGGTTTGGAACCACAAAAGGGGAACGTGGAACAGGATTAGGTTTTTCAATAGCTATGAAATATGCACTAGAAAACAATTGTGGGTTGGAAATAAGTAGTGATGAAACAAAAGGAACAAAAGTTTGTTTATCAATTCCTTACGATTCCCCAGAATAAAAACTTTTATAAAATCATAAAATAAAATTTCTATTAATGGAAAAAGTTTCAATTGTCAAGTGTAATAACTATAATAATAAAATAATAAGAAAAGCATTATTAGATTCTTTAAAAAATATTGATTTCCATTTTAAAAAAGGAAGTAAAGTTCTAATAAAACCAAATTTAATTGCTCCGCAAAAGAAAGAAGCAGGAGTAACAACTCACCCCGTTATTGTTGAAGAACTTTGCAAAATCCTAAAAGAGCACAAATGCAAAATATTTATTGGGGAAAGTGCAGCCTTCAATACAGATATAGCGTTTAAAACTTGTGGGCTTGAAAAGTTAAAAAATATGCTACTTTAATTAATTTTGAAGGAGATAAGAAAAAGTTTGTTACGTTAGCAGGTGTAAAAAAAGTTCCTCTTGCAAAATCATTATTTGATGTTGACTTAGTTGTTAATGTCCCAAAACTAAAAACACATTGTTTGATGCAAACAACATTATGCGTAAAAAATCTTTACGGCTGCATCCCAGGAAACTTAAAAGCAATTTACCATAAAACAATACCTAATAATCAAAAATTTGGAAAGTTCTTATTAGCAATTGAAGAAAAAATAAATCCTCAATTAAATATAATTGATGGAGTTTTAGCTTTAGAAGGAAATGGTCCTGGAGCATCTGGAAAACCAATAAAAGCAAATGTAATAATTACTGGAAAAAATGCAAGAGCAATAGACATTGTAGCTTCTGAATTTATGGGATTTAAATCCAATCAGATTATCACAAATAAATATTCAAAAATTAAGAAAAAAGATATTCAAGTTGTTGGGTCTGCTAAAGATAAAAAAATGAAATTCCTAAGACCCCAAACATTCTATGGTCCATTAGCTCATTGGATAGCCGGACTTTTAGCTAAACATAAGATAGATTTTGATTACGATAAATGTACTAAATGTGGAACATGTGAAAGACAATGCCCAGTAAAGGCAATAAAATTAGATCCTTACCAAAAATGTGACCATAAAAAATGTATTCTTTGCTTATGTTGTATAGAAGTTTGCCCAGCAAAGGCAATTTGTCTAAAAGAACATTGGTCTGTAAAAGTTATTAGAAAATTAACTAAAACTTAAGCAGCACATTCACAAGCAGTTAGAGACTCATTAACAGCATCTAATTCATAATTAAAAACAACTTTATTCCTTGCTTTTATTCTATGTGCAAAAGGACACTCTTCAATATGATATTTATTACTTGCTTTTGAAGAAACATATTTTTTCTTTTTAGTTTTTTTATTTTCTATTTTTTCAATTTTAGCACTTAATTCATTTACTGCTTGCATAATTGTTCTTTGAGAGGCTCTCATTCCCATAATATCATTTTGCAATGCAAGTACATCACTTCTAACTAAAGCAAAAGAATACTTTACATTGTCCTCAATTTGTTCGGTTTTCATTTTGATTTAACCCTCATAATTTAAAATTTCCATGGGAGATGTTGAAGAATCAATAGGATAGCCCATACTTTTAGCATATGCATCCATTACAACCCTTTCTATTTTTTGGTAAACCTTTTCTGGGTTTTCTATCATTTCAGGGTTTTCTATCATTTCTGGGGTTATCTCAAGTTTTGCCAGTAAATTTTCTATATTGACTCTCCTTTCTCCCCAAAGAATTGGCTTTCCATCCTCTTCAAGGACATCGGTTAAACCATATTTTGAATTACATCCTACAGCAAAAAGCTTGCCCTCTGGCATACCTGGAAGGTTCTCTCCATCAGTTCTTCCATATCTTAATGGAATTTGATAAAATTCGTCGTTTTTCATACCTTAAATATTGGTTTTACCCTTTATAAACATTTCTATTTGTAACTACTGTATAGAAATAACACAATCATAACCGCAGTTTAACTCATCTTTTTCATTCTTTTTAACATGTCTTTTGTATTGCCTTCAATAAAAATTAAATCTTTACTTACTTTAAAACCTCTTTTTTCATGCCAACTTAAGGGAAATTTTTTATTTTTAAAGGTAATAGATTCAGACTTAACACAGTTATATTTTTTTACTGCTTTACTATACAAAGCTTTACCTAACTCCAAACCAGCACCAGACTTTTGATAATCTGGATGAACAAAAATGTCTCCATTAACTAAATGGTTACCATCGCTCCAAGGGACAACAGAAGCAAAATAACCACCAACAATTTTTCCATCTATCTCGGCCAAAAAAGCTAAATCTGGTTGTTTTTTAAGCATGTGGTTCAAATACTTTTCAGCTTGCTTTGTAGTCCATTTTTCTCCAGAATATTTTTTAGTATAAGTTTGAGAATAAATCTTAGCTAATTCTTTTATATCTTCTTTTTTAGCATTGCGTATTTTTAAGGCCATTAAAATAATTAAACCTTATTAGTTTTTAAAACTTTTGAAAACACTTATAAACAATCAAACTTAGTTTCTAATCAATGGATAATAAAAAGCTAGGAATAATATTAATTGTAGTTTGTATAGCCTTAGGTTTTTTAATATTCAATTTTAATAATCAATTAAATGATCAAGCAGAAGCAAGTTGCAGTTGCTCTGAGATGGAAGATGGTGGTTTTTGTCCGCATGAAGAAACAACACCATGGTTTACTTACCTCGGAATAATTTTGCTTGCAGGATTGGTTGCATTGGGAATTTACTTAATATTCTTTGAAAAATCACAAAAAGAAATAGTTTCAACTTTAGAAAAACAAAAAGAAGATTTAAACCAAGAAGAGAAATTTAATATTTTATTAATGGGGTTAGACTCTTATGAGAAAAAAGTAATAAAAGCTATCAAAGAACAAGACGGAATAACTCAACAAACATTAAGATTAAGAACAGATTTACACAAATCAAAATTGAGTATAGTATTAGAGGGCTTAGAGAAAAAAGGCCTAATAGCAAGAAAAGAAAAAGGAAAAACAAAACAAGTCTTCCTGAAAATAGCCCTATAAACGATAAGACCCAAGAATTCTTAAGATAAACCCTCTTTTTGACCTTCAGTTTCAGCCCCTAGATATATATCCAAGCTTACCTAGTAAATACTGGATAGCTAGGAGGTGAAATATGAAAAAAAACAATTTGATTGCAGTTGTGATTGTAGCGTTATTGATTGTAGGAACGATTTTCGTTTCAGCTGCATTTCAAGAAGAAAAGGAAGAGTTTTCTGTAAAAGAACCACAAACTTGTGGAAATCCTCAACAAACTTGCGGACAAGATACTTGCAAACAAGAATGTGGGGGAAATTGCGGAATCCCTAACTGCGGTTGCAGTTAACTCTTTTCTTTTTCTTTTTAATGAATTTCTTCTAATCTTTTTGCTAATCCATTGGCTTCACGTGTAAGAATTCCAATTTGGCTGCTAGGACGATCTATTCCTGCAAACATCTCAGACAAACAGTCAATACAACTATAAGCATAGCCCAAATATTCTCTTGCAGCATTATAATTGCCAGACAGTATATATTCCTCGGCTTGATCTAAATTTTTTCTAGCACTTCTCTCTTGCAAACCCATATTCCTACGAAAAGGTTTATACTTTCTCTCCCACCTAGTAGAGCGAGCAAGTTTCTTTAAAGCATCCATTGCAAGAAAAAAGAGAATAAGAAATGTTTTTAAAGTTTTCTAAGAATAATAATATTCTCCTTTACTTCTTTGCTCTTTATCTAATTGACTATCTCCTTTATTAATTCTAGGACGATTAGTATCTTTATCCTTACGATAAGTAATATCTAACATTTTCAAAACACGATTCATTCCTTCTCTTTTTGTACAAGGACCATAAACTTCACCATTTACAGAAGGAACACCCTCAAAAACTAACATTGAATCAGCAATATACTCAGTAAATTGAACATCATGATCAACAACAATTGCAGCTTTCTCTTTCTTAAGAATAAATTCTTTAATAACTTCTGCAACTTTTAATCTATCTTCAACATCAATAAAAGCAGAAGGTTCATCTAAAGCATATAGCTCTGCTTCATTCCCAAGACAAACAGCAATGTAAACTTTCTGTAATTCACCACCACTTAAACTTGAAATTTCAGAATCAATAACTTTCAACAAACCTAATTTCTCAAGAATATTTTGTTTATACCAGCCAGTTTTATAATCTTTTGACTTTTCTAACCATTCCCTAACAGTTCCTTTCACAATTTCTGGCTATTGTTCCTTATATGAAATTTTAATCTTATCAATTTTTCCAGTAGTTGGCTTTTCCAAACCAGCTAATAATTTTAAGAAAGTAGTTTTACCTAAACCATTAGCACCCATTACAGCCATTACCTCAGCTTTGTGAACATTGCCTTTATTTGTTTTTAATTCAAAACCTTTAAACTTTTTTTCAAGTTCTGGAAATTCAAATAAGATTGCTGGTTCAGTAGTCTTGCCTTCAGGTGCTTTTGCAAAAACAATACCATAGTCTCTAAATCTAACATTATCATCTGGTAAAAATCCATCTAAATATTCATTAATACCTCTTCGAACTCCCTTGCTTTGTGAAACAACACCATAACCAGCTTGTTTACCATAAAGAATTTGTATTTCATCAGAAATATAATCTAATGTAGCTAAATCATGTTCAACAACCATAACAGCAGAATCTTTTGATAATTCTCTAATCAACTTTGCAACTTTTATTCTAGAAGTAACATCTAAGAAACTTGCAGGTTCATCAAAGAAATAAAAATCAGCTTTTTTAACCATTGCAGCAATAATAGCAACCTTTTGCATTTCTCCACCACTTAATTTACTTAAATGTCTATCCATTAAATGATCTAATTGTAATTCTTTAACAAGTTTATTACTTTGTTTTCTTTCATCAATTTTTTCTAACAAATCTTTAACTTTTCCTTTGTAAAGTTTTGGCAATAATTCAATTCTTTGTGGTTTGTAAGAAACTTTTAATTTTTCATTATATAATTTTTTAAAATATTCATGCATAGCAGTTTTAGAAAAATGCTTGATTACTTTTTCTTTATTTCCTTCTTCAGAATAATCTCCTAAATTTGGAATTAAATTTCCAGATAATATCTCTAAAGCAGTGGATTTACCAATTCCATTTCTTCCAAGTAAGCCAACAACAGTTTTTTCTTTTGGAATAGGTAAACGAAATAACTCAAAATTATTTTTTCCAAATCTTTGGACTGGTTCTTCTTTTAACTTTTCTGGAAGATTAATAATTTGTATTGCTTGGAACGGACAGCGATTTTGGCAGATTCCACAACCATTACACAACATTTCATCAATAGCCGGTTTGTCTCTTTCTTGAGTAATACATTCTTTTCCAGTTCTATTTACCGGACAAACCCTCATACAAAGAAAGTTACCACAACTAATGGGATTACATTTCTGTTTGTTAATAATTGCTATTCTCATTTCTTTTTCATTACTCCCTGCTTAATTTTTTTAGCTTTAATAATTTCAAAATTTTCTCCAATAAACTTTCTAACACTTTTACTTATTTCTTTATCAACACACATTATTAAAAAAACCCTATTTTTTCCAAACACAATATCAATATCAAAATTTTTGTCCGAGAAATTATATCTTCTATCAACAAATTCAGAAAGTTTTCTTTTTATTCTTTTGTCTCTTTGGAACTTTTCATCATATTCTTCATATTCAACAAAATATTCTCCAGCATTACACCCTTCTACATAATCTAAAAGAGAAATTAATTTAACCAACCTTAACAATATTGATTTTTCTTTCTTAAACTCAAAATGGCTATATTTTCCATTATTTCCAATTCCATAAATTATACCTTTTTTCATAAAAAATAAAAGAAATTAGTTATTTAATAAGATTATGGTTCATATTTCACTTCTAGATATTTCAGGTATAGCTACAATTGCTCTTTCTTCCATTTCCCTTTTATTTGGAATAGCTGAAAATAATTCAAAACCAACAAAGATAGTTCCATCTTGATATTTCTTACTAATTATTTTGGCTTTTTTAGCATATTTCATCATTTCTTTTGTTATATTAAAAACCTTAAGATTTTCACTTGCATTCAAAACTTCAATGCCAATAAAATCATTTCTATAAGAAATATCAACAACAAAACCCCCAATCATTATGTTTCCTTTTACTTTGCCATTTTTGTAAATAAACAAAATATCGTCTTTTTCATTATAACTTATTTTTGTAATTTTTCCTTCCATCTTTCAATCTCCTTGTCCCAACTTCTCCACCTTTTAATAATAGTCAAGACATATAAACTTTTTGGTTTAAAAATCACTGGCAGAACAATAGTTTTATCAGAATCTTTTGATTCAAAATAAAGAACATATTTTTCTTCATTTCTAAACTTTTGCTTCTCTTTTGTAGCAAATTTTAAATTTTCTGGATTTAACAAATTTGTTTCTACTTCATTAAATGAAACACCCCGCCTAACTGAATTTAACGTACAATGGTTATCTTTTTCATTATATTCTATCTGAGATTTATTATATTTCTTTAATTTATTTTTAATTATCTCTAAATCATTGCCATCTACTAACATGAAAGTGTAAAAACTTATTACTTTATAAATTTTATTGGTGTACTTGTCACAGTGGCAGAAATCTTTCTAAGCTCTGCGATAAGCTTCTCTACCCCTTTCAAAGAAAGTTCTTTCTTCAGTTCCTTCTTCTGGTTGAGGAATCCTTTCTAATTTCATAGCCAAAGCAGAAACAATACTTCTCGAGTGTGGAAAGGAAATTCCTCCATCAAAATCAAGCCTTACTCTTTCAGAATCCATAGCATCAAGAATGCTTTCAGTTGTGTAACCATTTTCATAAACAGCCCTAAACTCTTTTGGAATGTCGTTAGGTATATCCATTTCAAAAAAGAGAGTAAATAAAACTTAATAAATCTTTCTTTCTTCTTTAAGCTTTTCAATAACTTTTCTATATTCAAAACCAAGATCTAATTTAATTGCTTCTTCATATGAAAACCAACCAGAATCAGATATTTCTTTTTCATCTAACTTAATATTACCTTTAAAATCACCTAAAAATGTATATATAGGAATTTTAAAATAAGACATTGTAAAAAATAATTCTTTTTCTTTAAAATCAAGATTTACTTCTTCTTTAACTTCCCTTCTTAATGTTTGTTCTTTACTTTCTCCAAATTCATTAGTACCACCTGGACAAACCCAAGTATTAGGACAAAGAACTTCAGAGCTTACTCTTTTAACTAAAAATATTTTCTTATCTTTTAATATTATGCCTGCGCTTACAAAAACCATAAACTTTAGAAAAATAACTGTTTTATAAGCTTTTTCAAAAAGTTTAAATATAACTTGTGATTCCCATCCGCATGGCATACACAATAGAGCATTGCAGCAGTGAAGATTTACTTGATGAAGTTTACGAAAATATTGTACACATTGCAGAAAGTGGAGGAAGGTTGGATATCGACACATTCGCAGATCCATACAAATTTGAAGAAGGAGAGCGAAAGATTGCATGGTCCTTTGCTGAAGAAAATTATGGTGCCTTAACAAATGCCAATCAAATAGCTAAGAGAGAACTTCACCCGAAATATTTAACAGCAGGAAAAAGAAGGGCTGCAGGAATTGGTTGTTTAATCGGCGCAGCATTAGGATATGCCGCAGGTAGATTGCTTGGTGGAAATGGTGCAGTACTCGGCGGGTTTGGAGCCTTGTTTGGGGTGTGGCAATCGCCCCAGCAATAGAAGTCCAAACCGAGAACATTACAAGTAGGATAATAAGAAAAAAAGGCCTTGAAGAATTCTTTGAAGGAATGTTTGATTTTGAAGCAAGCAGGAAAAATGCACTTGCAAAACTAAAAACTCCAGAATAATTTCTTTATTTTTCAAATAAAAAACATTAATCTATATTCTGCAGTATATATTTGTCACAGTTTGATAGTTAAACAATATAGTTACTGTATTACAATTATGTTTATAAATCTTTTACGTCTTGCTTTTTACATACTTAATAGTTAAAACACTTTAGGGGGGTGTTATCAAATGAATAAACAAGGTAAAAGAAATATAACTATTTCTATTTTTGTTATAATGATTGCAGCATTGTTTGTAATAGGAACAGATGCTAGTGGTTTAGTATTAGGAGAGAGAGGAGATGGAATCATTCCTGATGGAGGAGATTTTTGCCCACCAGGAGATTGTTGTACAGCCAGTGGCGGATTGGGATGTAATGATCCTGAATGCACAGATATAGTTTGCGCTATAGATTCTTGGTGCTGTGATGTTGCATGGGATGATATATGTGCTGATGAGGCAATACAATATTGTGCAATATGTGGAGGATCTTTTTGTGGAGATGGAATAATAAACGGAGACGAAGAATGCGATGGAGATGATTTCGGCGGACTAGATTGTTCCGATGTTGGAGAATATATTTATGGTGATTTAATCTGTAATGAATTCTGCGAATTTGACACATCAGAATGTGATTATGATGATAATAACCCAAGTGTAAGGATTATACAACCAAATCAACCAACTTATTATCAAGGAGAAGTTTATGTACTTTCTGAAGTTACAGATGTACACCCTGGTTCTGGAATAAAAAATGTTACAGTTCAGTTTGCAGAAGATGGTAATTGGTGGACAGAATTTTTCGGAATGGATAATAATCCACTTAGTTCTCCTTATTGGGAATATTATTGGCCCTCCTTAGATGATACATGTACACAATATGCAACTGCTTATGTTTTAGCTGAAGATTATGCTGGAAACACAGATAATGATGTTGCAACCTTTGGAATAGACAACCAAGACCCTGTAACTACAAAACATGTTTCAGAACCAAACGAACCTTTTGGGGATGGAAATTATTATGTAACACCAGATACTGAATTTTCATTTACAGCACAAGATATTTGGGAAGATTGTGGTTCGGGTGTTGATGAAACATATTATAGTGTTAATGAAGGAGATTTCCAAGTATATACAGGACCATTTTCATTACAACCTGGTTGCGGTCAAACTATAGAATATTATAGTGTAGATAATGTGGGTAATGTAGAAGACACACATTTAGAAGTAGACCATGTAGATGACTTACCACCAATAACTAATAAAACTTTTGATGGTCCAACATATGGTGAAAATGACTACTACCTAACTAAAGGTACATTAGTAATCTTATCTGCTGAAGATCAAAGCCCAGATGGAAATAGTTGTCCGGTGGGAGTAGATTATATTTACTACGAAATTTGGTGGGATAGTGATGAAGATGGAATAGTTGATACAATGGTTGATAAACAATATGTTTATGATGACCATGTTGAATTTCATTTCCAAGAAGATTGCATACATGAAATAAGATGGTATGCTGTAGATTTGCTTGGGAATGTTGAAACAATGCACTATCAAGAACACAAGGTTGATACTGAAGGTCCGATATTAACTAAAGAATTGATTGGAACACAAATTCCAGATGAAGGATTTACTTGGATAACCCAAGACACTGAAATTCACCTTGAAGCAGTTGACCCAGGTTATTGTGCAGTTGACGATGTTACAATTTATTGTATGTACACTGTAGACGATGGAGATCCAATTGAATTTGTTTACGATATACCATTTACATTTGGTGAAGATTCTGTACATTATTTAGAATGTTGGGCAGAAGATGCTTTAGGAAATGTTGGTAATGTCATAGAAGAAATAGACAAAGTAGACTCAACAGCACCAGTAACTACTAAAACATTTGATGGAATTACTTTTGATAGTGATTATTGGTTAAGACAAGATACATGGATTTGTTTAGATGCAGAAGATGGTGGAGATATTTGCCATATCGGAGTATATGAAACATATTATAGATATAGAGTTGATGAAACAACATGGACAGATTGGATTATTTATGACGATTGCTTCCAATTTGATGAAGATTCTATGCATGAAATAGAATTTTATTCAGAAGATTTATTAGGAAATGAAGAAACCGTAACCTACCAAGTTCATGAAGTTGATACAGTGCCACCAACAATTGTAAAATGGGTAAATGATGAAGGATATCATCAAAGTGGAGAAGATATAACTGTTTGTGCAAACATAACAGATCTAAAAGGAACTTTAGACCCAGAAGTATTTGAACCTGGTGTCGGAGTTAATCCAGAAACAGTTATGGCTTACTTTGAAGGAGAAAATCCATTAGACCCAATTGAATTAGAAAGGATTGGACTAACAGATACTTATTGTGCGACTTTCCAACTATACGAATGCGGAGAATGGGAAGTATTTGTAGAAGCTGAAGATTGGCTAGAAAATTATGCATATGAAAATGGTGCTACTATTGTAATAGATGATGTACCGCCATTTCCAGAAGTATTAATACCTCACGCAGGTGATTGGTACCATGATGGAGAAGTTTTCTCTGTTTATGCACCAGTGTTTGATTTTGGTGGGGATGAACTATTCTGTCCACCATGGGATTGCCCAGATTGCCCTGCAAGTGGGGTAGATTATTGTACTTTCTATGCAATTGACTACGACTTTGAAGGAATTGATCCAGAGGACATACAAAATATTTGGGATTTAATAGAAGAACTAATAGATATGGGTTACCAAGTACCAGTTCAAGAATTAGGAACTGTTCCTGCCGTAGATAATATTTGTTCTGGTTATTTACAAATTCCATACGAAAGCGGGCTGACAGATGCTGTATTCCTTGCAGTTGATGCAGTTGATAATGCAGGAAATATGTACTCATGGCTAGCATTAAATCCATGGTTAAGCCCAATAACAATGAACATAGACAATGAAGGACCACAAGTAATTATAACAGATATAGATGGTTTGTCTCAACCAGTAACAAGTGAAGATTTTATAACAGTAAAAGCAGACATAGAAGAATTTGAATCTCAACCAGATGATTGTATGGGAGAAATTTACAAATATGTTGAAATGGAAGACAGAGGTTATGAACTAGTTGATACTGGAATGGTTCTTGACGGAAATGTTATTGGTTATGAGTGTACAATAGCTGATGAGATTCCAACATATGTAGACTCAGAACTTGTAGAAAGTGGAGAATACCAACTTAGGGTTGTTGTTTGGGATAATGAACAAAACACAGGTTATGGCACAACTGGTTTTATTATAGACAACGATAGACCATACATGGGAGTAATCAGCCCAGAATATGAAGGGGTTTACGAAGATATGATTGTGCCTATTGCATTGTATCTAGATGACGAACATATAGGAATCGATGATGAGACTGTGTTAGCAAGAATACATGAAATTGGTTGGTTTGGAATGGACTTTTGTTTCGGCGGTTGTGAAGAAACAGGATGGATTCCCCTAAACAACTTGGGAGACGGAATCTATGGTATAGAACTAGACTTAACTGATTACGGAATGACTGGAGACGTAGAATACAACTTTGACGCAATTGCATGTGACTATTTGTACATTCCAAGTAACGATCCATCAGACCCATTAGGAATTGATATGGAGATGGATAGAAACAACATACACTGCAGGCAAATAAGAAGACATCACGCAGAAGAAGAAGAACCAATCTGTGGAGACGGAATAGTCAACGGTGGAGAAGAATGTGAAGACAGTGGAGACTGCAATGTTGAAGGATATTGCATGGAAGACTGTACATGCTATTATGGACCAGTGTAGGAGAAACAATAAAAAATGAAAAAAATAATATTGTTCATGGTGTTGTTCATGCTTTTTATTAGCATGGCATCTGCCGGACGATGGCCATTAATAGGAGGTTCAGGCCCAGGAAGTTCTGGAGACAATAACAATAATAACCAAGACACAGGTGGAGGAAATCCGGGCGGAAATCCAGGTGGTTCAACTCCAACTGCAACAACAGTCACTGAAATAGAAGAAGAAACAGAAACAACAGAAAACACAGAAGACGAAAACACAGAAACCTTTGCAGATAACAATGAAGGAACAACAGAATCACAAGGTAATTGGTTTACAAACCTAATTACAGGTGCAGCTATTGGTGGTGGTGAAAACGCAGCATGGACAATAGGAATATTAGCTCTGATAATCATAGCAGCGTTTTTAATATACACAGTATTCTTCAAGAAGAAAAAACCTGTAGCAAAACCATTTGAAACAAAAAAATAATTTTTTTTCTTTTTATTAAAATAACAAAAAAATGAAAAAAATATACTTAATATTCATAATAACTGTACTTCTTACAAATTTAATAGCAACAAGCGAATGTTGTCCAGATTGTGAAACAAGTGTTAAAGTAACTGCAAAAATGCAAGAATTAGAAGTTTCGCATGATCACTCAGTATTATTAATCTATGGAAGAATAAAAAACAAAGAATGTGCAGTAGCAGAAAATGTTTTCTTAAAATTAAATTATAAACCAAATGATTATGAAATGGGTCCAGAAATAACAGTTTTTCCTTTTGAAATCCTTCCAATGGGTTATTTAATGCCATATGGATCAAGACCTTACTTTTTCATAGTTGAATTGGATCATTATTTCCCTTACGGTCCAGTAGAGCCTGGAGATTCAATGGAAACTAAATTCTATGTATCAGCACACGGATCAAACTTCAATAAAGTAAAATCAAAAGTTATGAGTTTCATCCCAAAAGAAGAAGATACCCCCAT